>Ga0155589_124_pt3 | contig 61129 bp, 54 predicted proteins | sample RifCSPhighO2_12_FD_107246 | JGI IMG/M metagenome (GOLD analysis project Ga0155589, IMG submission 107246) | Legionellales bacterium RIFCSPHIGHO2_12_FULL_37_14 | reverse complement strand
AATTTCAAGTATTGGCACATTCTGGTGAAGATCTTATATTCTGCAGTACTGAAAGTGATTATGCTGCTAATATTGAAAAAGCTTCTGCCAAAGTTCCTCCCAAAGCCAAACCAAATGCGAACAATAAAATCACCAAAGTTGCAACTCCAAATGCTAAAACTATAGATTCTGTATGTAAATTATTAAAAACCTCGGCAGATCAATCTATTAAAGCCTTATTAGTTAAAGGCAAAAAGCACCCTATCGTTGCTATTTTTCTAAGAGGTGATGATGAATTAAATCTAATTAAGGCCCAAAAGCACCATTTAATTGCCGATCCTTTAACCTTCGTTGCTGAAGATACAATAAGAAACGAACTACATTTAGAGCCAGGGTACATTGGCCCTCTTGGTCTTAAAATTCCTATAATCGTCGACACCTTTGCTGCAGCTATGCCGGACTTTGTTTGTGGGGCTAATGAAATAGATAAACATTATATTAATGCATCTTGGAACGACGCTCCTTACGAAGAAACAGCAGACTTAAGAAACGTGAAAGAAGGTGACGCAAGCCCAGATGGCCATGGAATATTAAAATCTTACCGCGGAATTGAAGTGGGGCATATTTTTCAACTCGGCGATAAATACAGCAAACTACTTAAACTTTCTGTAATGAATACAGAAGGAGAGCTCCAATACCCAATTATGGGCTGTTATGGAATTGGGGTATCGAGAATAGTTGCCGCGGCTATTGAGCAGAATCATGATGATAAAGGTATTTGCTGGCCAGAAGCGATGGCACCTTTTAACGTTGTTATAATTCCTATTGATGCAGAAAGAAATGCAGAAGTTAACACTCTTGCAGAGAAGCTTTATCAAGATTATCTAAAAAACAATATTGACGTCTTACTAGATGATAGAAATGAACGTCCGGGAATAAAATTTGCCGATGCTGATTTACTTGGCATTCCTCTGCGTATAGTTATTAGTGCCAAACATTTAGCCAATGGCGAAGAGAAAATTGAATATAAATTACGAAATGCAAAAGATGCTAAGGTAATTAAGATAACAGAGTTACCCCTATTGCATCTAAATGTATAATTAAGATAGCTTCTTTCAACAAGCTAATACAGGAGCAGCAAATGCGGGGGAAGCTAATGGCGTAGCACTAGAAGAACCAAAAACCTTAGAAAATACCACTTCTGCTACAGGAGGCAAATAATCACAGATAGTGCAGCAAAATTTGCTGCACTATGGGTGCGATTGAAAGTGTCAGTTTTTAGCAAATTTTGATTTGCGACTAAAAAACCGCACGCCACTGCGTTGGGCTCGGGCTCGCACGCGTTTACGGGAAGGAGTCGCTGTGGCGACAAAATAATGATCTGTTCTTTATATCCATATGCTTTTGTGATGCACCCGAAGCAATTAAAATAAACACCAGCGATAGCTGGACATTCACGTAAACGCGTGCGAGCCCGAGCCCAACGCAGTGGCGTGCGGTTTTTTGACGATACTAAAACCCTGACTGGCCATAATTATCTAATACTCTTGCTGATGGATCGCTTACGTTGCAGTTTGGCCATGATTTATTCGGCATCCAAAAGTCGCTTATTAAGTTGGCACGTCCAGGATAAAAATCTTCGAAACAATCTCGATACCACAAAGCTTCTTTACTGTAAGGAGGTGCAAATGGGTATTTTTCTTTAGCATTTCTTAAATCATCATCAGTATATAACTTTTCTGCCTCTTCTTTTAAATAATCAACCATACTATGACCCACAGCATCGGAAAATGCGGCTTTTTCGCGGTATAGAATCGATTCTGGTAACCAATTAGTATTATCGTCAAAGGCTTTTCTTAATAAATATTTGCCAACTTTATAAGTATTCATTTTTAAACTTGGTTTAATATTCATTACATATTCAACAAAATCTTTATCCGAAAATGGGACTCTAGCCTCTAAGCTATTACCGGCAATACACCTATCTGCGCGGAGTACATCATACATATAAAGTTCTTGAATACGCTTTTCAGACTCTTTTTGAAACTCGTCAGCGCTAGGGGCATAATCTGTATATTTATAACCAAATAACTCATCTGAAACTTCGCCAGTTAATAAAGCTTTAACATCAGTATTTTCATGGATATAACGGCAACATAAAAACATCCCAATACTTGCTCTAATAGTAGTAACATCCCAGCTTTCAAGATGCCAAATAACTTCTTTAACAACTGCTAAAACGTCTTTTTTTGTCATTATTACTTCATGGTGCTCGCTATTAATATAATCAGCTACAATTTTTGCATATTTTAGATCAATAGGGTTTTCATTCATGCCTATCGCAAAGGTTTTGAGCTTTTCATTTGGCATTAAGCGGTGTGCTATCGCGCATACTAATGATGAATCTAAGCCTCCAGATAATAAAAAACCTAGGTTAACATCGGCATGGAGTCTTTTATCAACCGCATTTATTAATTTTTCTTGGAGGTTTTTAAATATTTTAGTTAAATCTTTATGCTTAAAATGCGTGCCTTTAGCTATGTTGATATATGCGTGAAAATTTTCCCCATCGTAGTAATGGCCGGGGGGAAATGCCTTTATTTCATTGCATAATTCATGTAAAACCTTCATTTCTGAGGCAAACATAATACTATTATCAATTTTATTATAACCATAAAACAACGGTCTTATGCCAATTGGATCGCGAAATGCTAATAGCTTTTGCGCCTCATGATCCCAAATAACAGAAGCGAACTCTCCGTCTAAACGTTCTACAGTGCCTTTTAGGCCATACATAGCATAAATAGGTAAAATAACTTCACAGTCGGAGTGCGAGTGAAAGGAATAATCTGATTTTTCGCGAACTTCTTCCTCTAGCTGCGAAAAGTTATAAATTTCGCCATTACACATAGACATATTCATTTGTCTTTGATCGACAAAAGGCTGATGGCCATGAGCGCTTACATCCATAATCGATAAACGATGAAAAGCAAATACAACGCCTAAGTCTTCAATAATCTGAGAATTATCAGGTCCTCTATGGATTAAAGATAAAAAATGCTGTTCAAAGTCTTCTATATCCTGTAGACGCCCACGAAAAACCACTAAACCACACATTGTTGTTTCTCCAAAGATAGTGGAGTAGGGTTAACTATACATAACCTCTAAAATCTCGTACTCCAAAACACCGCCAGGGGTATTAACCATTATTTCTTCACCTACTGATTTGCCAATCAGTGCCCGGCCAAGTGGTGAGGAATATGAAATTTTTTGAACTTTAATGTCGGCTTCATCTTCGCCTACAATACAATAGCGAATTTCTTCATCAGTTTTGATATTTACCGCCTTAACAGTAGAACCGAACACAACCTTGCCTTGATTACTCAGTTTTTTAACATCAATTACTTGGACATTTGAAAGCTTGGACTCAATGTCAATAATTCTGCCTTCAATAAAGCTTTGTTGCTCGCGCGCTGCATGATATTCGGCATTTTCTTTTAGATCTCCTAGAGCGCGTGCAGTAGCAATAGCATTTACTACTTTAGGTCTTTCTACTGACTTTAAACGCACTAACTCCTCTTGCAGGGCCTCGTAGCCTTGGGGTGTCATAGGTGTTTTATTCATCATTTTGCCCTCTATCTAAATCTTGGAGCTTACTTACGGTTTTTCTATCTTCATATTTCATAGCTAAACATGCAGCTTCAGCTCCTGAAAGAGTGGTAGTATAACTAACCTTATGCTGCAACGCATTCCTTCGAATAGAAAAAGAATCCTTAATGGCTTGTTTTCCGTCTGTTGTGTTTACAATAAAGTCTATTTCGCCATTTTTTATATAGTCTACAATATGTGGCCTACCTTCGGCAACTTTAAATACCCTTTGGCAATTAATCCCCGCAGCCTGTAAAACTAAGGCTGTTCCGCGAGTTGAAATAATTTCAAAGCCAAGCTTTATTAATCTTTTCGCAACCTCGCCAACCCTTGCTTTATCGGCGTCCCGAACAGATAAAAAGGCGCGTCTTCTTTTATCAATATAAATACCTGCTCCTAGCTGAGCTTTACAAAATGCCTGCCCAAACCTAGGAGCAATACCCATAGCTTCCCCAGTAGATTTCATCTCAGGCCCTAAAATACAGTCAACATCCGAGAATTTTATAAAAGGAAATACCGGTAACTTTACAGAATAAAAATTCGGCGTATTTTGGGCATTTAGCACGCCCTGCTGACGTAAATTTTCTCCAAGCATACATTTAGTCGCAATCTTAGCTAAAGCTTTTCCTGTTGCTTTAGAAACAAAAGGCACGGTTCTTGAAGCTCTAGGATTTACTTCTAAGACATAAATATCATCACCTTGCACCGCGAATTGAACATTTAGTAAGCCAATAACCCCAAGCTTTAATGCCATTAATTTTGTCTGCCGTACTAACTCTTGTTGCTGGACAACACTTAGGCTAAATGGGGGTAAGGTACAAGCAGAATCTCCTGAATGCACACCAGCTTCTTCTATGTGCTCCATAATGCCGCCAATAAAAATATTTTTGCCATCAGATACGGCATCAACATCAAGCTCAATGGCTTCACTTAAAAACTTATCTAATAATACAGGGGATGCATGCGAAACTTTAACTGCATGTGTAAGATAAGTCTTAAGTTCATGTTCATCATGCACAATTTCCATAGCGCGCCCTCCTAATACATAAGAAGGACGTACAACTAAAGGATAAGTTAGTTTTTCGGCTTCTTTAATTGCTTCTTTTTCACTCCTAACAGCCGCATTTGGTGGTTGTTGCAGTTTTAACTCATGCACTAACTTTTGAAAACGTTCTCTATCTTCTGCCATATCAATAGCATCAGGAGAAGTGCCTAAAATAGGCACCCCATTTTCCTCAAGGGCTTTGGCAAGTTTTAATGGGGTTTGCCCGCCATAATGTACTATTACCCCTTTAGGATTTTCTTCCTTAACTATGGCAAGGACGTCCTCTAAGGTCACGGGCTCAAAATAAAGCCTGTCTGACATATCAACATCGGTAGATACTGTCTCAGGGTTACAATTTATCATGATGGTTTCAATACCCATCTCTTTAATAGCGATAGATGCATGCACACAGCAATAATCAAACTCAATACCTTGCCCAATCCTATTAGGCCCGCCACCTAATACAATAATTTTCGTTTTTTTGTTTGGGCGCGCTTCGTTTTTCATATCATAGGTTGAATACATATAAGCTGTGTCACTAGCAAATTCGCCTGCACAAGAATCTATACGTTTGTATACTGGGGTTACTTTTAGTTTTATGCGTAAATCCCTTATTGCAGTTTCACTTACATTTAAGATCTCAGCCATACGAATATCGGAAAACCCTTGTTGCTTATAAAAGCGCAAAGTTGCAGCATCTAACGCATTAAGATCTCTACTTTTAAGTTGTTCTTCATATTTAACTATAGAGGCAATTTGCCTAATAAACCACTTATCAACTCGACTTTCACTATATATTTCTTCAATAGAAAAGCCTAAACGCAAGGCATCTCCTATATACCAAATTCTATCAGGAGTTGGCTCTCTTAAATGAGCGCGCATAAGATCTTTATCTTTACCTTGCGCCAAAGAACAAAATCCATGTCTATCAATCTCAAGACTACGGATCGCTTTTTGTAACGCAAAAGCAAACGTTGGCCCAATTGCCATAACCTCACCCACTGATTTCATTTGGGTAGTTAAGGTTTGTGAAGTTTCAGGAAATTTATCAAAATTAAAGCGCGGAAATTTTACCACAACATAATCTAAAGTAGGCTCAAATGACGCTGGGGTTTTCCCCATGGTTAATGGGTTAGCTAATTCGTCCAGGGTATAACCAACTGCAAGTTTAGCGGCTATTTTAGCAATAGGAAAACCTGTGGCCTTAGATGCTAATGCAGAGCTTCTTGAAACTCGAGGATTCATTTCAATTACCAACAGTTGTCCATCTTCAGGATTAACCGCAAATTGCACATTAGCGCCCCCGGTTTCAACTCCTACTGCCCTTATAACAGCAATAGCAGCATCGCGCATTCTTTGATATTCCTTGTCAGTTAATGTTTGCGCTGGGGCAATAGTAATTGAGTCTCCTGTGTGAACGCCCATAGGATCGAGGTTTTCGATGGTACAAACGATAATACAGTTATCTTTTTTATCGCGTACGACTTCCATTTCAAATTCTTTCCACCCAAGGACAGATTCATCGATTAACAATTCATGCGTGGGAGATAAAGCAAGGCCAGATGTACAAATAGCTTCAAATTCTTCTTTGTTATACGCAATTCCCCCTCCGCTGCCCCCCATGGTAAATGAAGGCCGAATAACTACAGGAAACCCCAAGGTTGCTTGCACTTGGAATGCTTCTTCAAGGCTGTGCGCAATACTAGATTTTGGCATCTGTAAATTTATACTGTGCATTAACTCTCTAAACTTTTCTCTATCTTCTGCTTTATCAATAGCGTCACGGGTTGCCCCTATCATTTCCACCCCAAATTTAGCCAAAACACCTTCACGTACTAAATCAAGTGCACAGTTTAAAGCTGTTTGGCCTCCCATGGTGGGTAAAAGCGCGTCTGGTCTTTCTTTTTCAATAATTTTAGCAACTTCTATCCATAATACAGGCTCAATATATGTTGCATCAGCAAGATCAGGATCTGTCATAATAGTGGCAGGATTGGCGTTAACTAGAATAACTCTATACCCTTCTTCTTTTAGAGCACGTATTGCTTGTGTTCCTGAGTAGTCAAACTCACATGCCTGCCCAATAACAATAGGTCCTGCCCCAAGAATTAAAATTGATTGAATATCAGTACGTTTTGGCATTTATGAACCTTAAAATCCTATTTGGACCGCTAGTTTATAAAAGTTAGCCGACTTTTGGAACAGGATTAATAGGCTATATCACGGTTGTCGCATCAAAATTTAATCAATAAGGCGTAGGTTGGGCCTTGGCCCAACATTTAAAAATCAGGATTGTACTAAGTCTATATTCCTAAATTTTCCACGAGAGATCTTTCTAAAGAATCATCATCCGTAGTCTCATCTGTGGGCGCGCTACTTCTAGCTGCTGCTGCAAACATTGTTGCATTAAACCCTCCTGGCGCACGTGACAAGTGGAGTTCTTGATGAGTTTCCTCTTGATCTTGTAGCGAATCTCTTAAGATGTTTTTCAGGGTATGCAAGGATACTTGGACAGTCATCAATGATGATGGATATCCTAAAAAGTTGGAACCAACCAAAGGAGAATAGTGCTTTTCCCTTATATTAGCGACATGAGAACGCAATGCTAAAGTAGCTCCTTGATTCAAAGAGTAATAGACCCCAGTTGAGCTAAACCAAACTCTTTCAGTTAAATTATCAGCAAGGTTTCTTAAGGCGGTTATATTAAGTTCTCTATTTGTAATACTAAGCAAAAGAACACGGCTTTTGCCCTGTCCAGAATTTTTATTAATCTTAAAAGAAATTTTCAAAGGTTCTTGGGAGGCAGAATCGCAGCCAATCTCTTGCATCATATTTACAAACAACCCAAGAATAAGTCGAGATGCGTTCACTTCTATACAATCATTTCGCTCTCTTGAATTTTCAAATAAAGCCATAGGGATCTGCCCTACAAATAGCGCCTGTACCTCTTTTCGACTCAGAGGAATAGTAAACATATGGATGTATGTAGCTTTAGATTCATCATGAGTTAAGTCATACAAATCACCATATGATAAATACTTAATATCAGTACCTAACTGTAGATTATTTTTTTGCATAAAAATTTGCATATCGATATCACGCAGATCAGCAAGTTTATCACTATTACTACTAGAAGCGGCTTGGCCTGCTTGGGGTAATTCTCCTTGTAATGGCCTAGACATTGACATCGGAGGATTAAGCATTACAAGATCACCACTACACAACAATCCTATAAATGGTTCATGTGGTAAGGGCGATCCCAAAAGCCTTAAGTCCATATTTCCCTGAGGCATGTGTCTAATTTTCCTTTCTAATTGTAAAAAATTAGCTTGTAAGCCTATTGATGCAAATCTTCCTGCTTCAAATATTAAATAATTACGTAAAAACATAGCCCCATTTAGACTGCTTGCAATCCAGCAACCAAATTCATCAAACAGTACTTGACCATTTTTATTCGATAATCTACTTATTAAAGATTCATTATGGCGTAATAAAGAAATATGAAGTGCGTCATTATCAAACATCATATACATAGGAGTATCAATATTACCAACTAGACGGAGTAAAATGTTATAGATTACGCGTTTTTTAAAGAATAAATCTGTGTTTGAATTTACTTGAGTTAGCCAAAAAGGAAGATGTTGTATGGTCAGTTTGCATTCTGTGGGGATGCTGAGATCTATCAGCATTTTTTTCGGCATGGTCCAAACTTTTTGTGTAAAAGGCTCAGGCGCTATATTTAACTCTTCGATACTATAATGAACAACATCCGTGCAACCGCTTGCAGCTCCAAACTGCGCACTACCTTCATTCACCCTTCTTGAAATTTCGTCATATCTACCCATGTTTATAACCTCTAATCAGATTTATAAAATATCTTCCACATTGATAGATAACAAAAACTAGATTTTTATTAGGTCCTGGAACAAATCAAGTGGCTTATATTAATCAATTTGGCATCAAAATGCAACTTTGTTTCGGCCTTGGCCTACATGACATTTTATTATTATACTTTTAACATAACTGGTAGCTGTTGCTTTAAGAGAGTCTATTCAACCAACATCATGATTTGATTGAGCATTTCACATGCTTCAGTAAAAACATCATCAGCTACCTTCTTCCACGGGTGCAATTTAGCGTTTCTTTGTCGCCAATCAAAAGACTTAGGCTGATGAGTTAAAATATAACTATTCTTTCTATCGCTACCTTGAAACTTTAGCGCAAATGGATTGGTATCATTGTATTGCGCTGTAGTCATTGGCAAGCCAATAACAATACCTACTTTTTCATTGAATTTTTTCGGTGAAAAAACAAGTAGTGGATGAACATCCCGCATTTCTCGACCTTGCTGTGGATTAAAGTTGATCCAAATAATTTCTTGACGATCAGGGATCCATGTTATGTTTGACATCAAAATTTCTCCACACCAACACTCTTATACGCCAGCACTTCTCCACCATGTTTTTCTGAATCAAATCTGGCAATACGCTCATCTAATGAAATCCTTTTAGATGCGACTGATTTGATCACGACCATATTTTCTTGCATTGATAATTCTATTATCGTACCTGGGATCAAATGCATGCGCTGTGCAACAGGCGCTGGGATTCGCACAGCAAGGCTATTTCCCCATTTTTGAACAGAAATATTTTTTGAGTACATAATTAGTCTCCTGATTGTGTATACAAGTATATACAATCATGGCGAACTTTACAAGAAGGGCATATAAAGAAACATTTTGACACCTATTTACTAGCTTGCTAACATGCGAGGGATAAATTTACCCTTGCCCCATGGAAGGTTATGGCAATGGATCAATTAGTAAATCAGGAAGAATCTGTCATTAATATGGTTGAGAATATGTTGCAAGAAGCGTCCTTTAAAGGCGCTTCTGATATACATATTGAACCATACAACCTAAATTATCGCATTCGCTATCGAATAGACGGCCTCCTTTGTAGTGTAAAGCAAATTTCCTTTAGTTTTGGCGTTAAAGTTTTAGGCAGAATTAAGATCCTTGCCAATCTAGACATAGCAGAACGTAGACTTCCGCAAGATGGGAGTTACTATTTTAAGGGTCTTAAAGGGGCAAATGTTGAATGTCGTATTAGTACCTGCCCTACTCTAGAGGGCGAAAAAGTTATGCTGCGATTGCTCACAAAAGATAAAGCATTACACTCTTTAGGCATGAATTCAACTCAACACATGCAATTTTTAGCTGCTCTTAATAAACCAAATGGGCTAATTTTAGTTACAGGGCCAACTGGCAGTGGCAAGAGTACTACCCTTTATCATGCTTTAAACTATCTAAATACCCATTTAGTAAATATATGTACAGCAGAAGATCCAGTAGAAATACGCTTAACAGGAATTAACCAAGTAAATATACAACCTAAAATTGGCCTTACTTTTGCTAACTTATTACGCACTTTTTTACGCCAGGATCCTGATATAATCATGATTGGGGAAATTCGCGATCGCGAAACCGCTGAAATTGCCCTTAAAGCTTCACAAACAGGCCATCTTGTTTTATCTACTTTACATAGTAATAACTGTGTCGCAAGTTTTGCTAGGTTAAAAAATATTGGTTTAAAGTTAAGCGATCTTGCGGGGTGTTTAAACTTAATTATCGCCCAACGTCTAGTTAGAGAGTTATGCGAATGCAAAAATAAAAATGCCGCTAATGATTATATCCCCTTAGGTTGTAGCAAATGTAAAAATGGCTATAACGGTAGGTTTGCAATATTTGAAATGTTACCGCTGACTGATGAGCTCATAAATTTCCTCGAAAAAGCTCCCTCTCTTAGCCAAATTGAGCAATTTACTGCAACTATGGGCTTGGAAACTTTAGCTCAAATAGCATTAAACAAAATAAATCTTGGCCAAACGACTCTTGAAGAAGTCAAACGCGTGGTTTCATTATGAAATATTTTTCCTGGTATGGATTTACCAAAGATGGGGTTAAATTAAAAGGAGTAGTGTATGCAAGAAATTTAACTTCTGCCCAGCAAAAGCTAACAGGTCAACAAGTAATTGTCCAAAAAATATATAACAGTTATTTTGCAATAGTGATTCATATGTGTTTCCCCATAACAGAACGCACAATTACGCTATTTACCCGTAATATGCTTGGATTAATCACAACTGGTATATCAATTCCCAAGGCTTTAAACCTGTTACTCAAAACCCAAAAAGACCCTAAAATGCAAGATCTTATCCAATCATTGCATTTATATATTGCATCAGGTTTAAGCCTTAACGAAGCTCTAAGTAATTACCCCAAGCAGTTTAACTTAATATATTGTGCCTTTACTGCTGTTGGCGAAGAAATTGGAAGCTTAGACAAAATGTTGCACTATCTTCTTTACCAGCGGGAAAAAGAGGAGCTTTTAAAGCGTAAAGTAAAACAAGCCATGCTCTACCCTGCTATCATCTCTTTTGTTAGCACTATAGTAATGCTTTTTTTAGGTGTTTTTGTCGTGCCTATGTTTGCCAATTTGTTTAATAATATGCACGCTCCCCTACCCTTACTTACGCTATTAATTATTAATTGGTCTAAGTTTTTACAAGAAAATATTTTGCTTATTTTAGGGTGTTTACTTTGCGTTACAGCGACTGCCGCGCATTTTTACACTCAAGGAAAAATTATTCGCACTTTAATAGACAAAAGTATATTCAAGCTACCCTTTATAGGAAAAATAATAAATTATGCACTTCTAGCCAAAATGCTACGCATTATGCAAATTACTTATAAAGCAAATATGCCATTATTCCAAGGCATTAAACTAGCAACTGCAATCTCAAACAACAAAATTTACCTAAGAGCAATAAACTCAATTCTCGATGAGCTTACTAAAGGTCAGAGCTTGACGCATGCATTTAACCAAAGCAAATTTTTCCCGGAAAATATATTAGAAATGCTAGCAGTAGGTGATGAATCAGGAACTATGCATGAGGTTTTAGCTAAACTAGCTGATCATTACTTTAATGAAATAGATCTTGCTGTAACTACTATGAGCACCTTGATAGAACCTGTTATGATTACCATCCTTAGCTTAGGGATAGGCATACTTATAGTAGCTATGTATCTGCCTATTTTTAATCTTGGCAGCGTAATTTAACTTAGAAAAATAAGGAACAAATATGATCTATGTTTTCATTGGAGTTTTGGCTTTAGTCGTTGGCAGTTTTTTAAATGTAGTAATATTTCGTCTGCCCAAGATGCTAGAAGCAAGCCTTAAACATGACTGCGCTATCTTATTAAACAAAAAGCCCTTAAAGCTTGCAACATTAAACCTTTGGTGGCCACGCTCTTTTTGCCCTAGTTGCCAGCACGTTATTCCTTTTTATGCCAATATTCCACTTTTTAGTTACATACTTCAAAAAGCTAAATGTAAGTTTTGCAATGCACATATTAGTGCACAATACCCATTAGTGGAAGCTACAACCTTAATATTGTTTCTCCTAGCTCTTGTAAAATTTGGTTACAGTATAGAGTTTTTATGCGCAATTAGCTGTATAGCTTTTCTTATCCCGTTGTTTGTTATTGATATTTACCACCAATTACTCCCCGATGAGCTTACTTTATCACTTTTATGGGTAGGATTATTAGTTAATTGCTTAAACATATTTTGCTCAATAGAAGAAGCTGTATTAGGAGCTGTAATTGGCTATGTATTAATGTGGACTATTATGCAAATATTCTACCTTATTACCGGCAAACAAGGCATGGGGCATGGCGACTTTAAATTATTTGCGGCCTTAGGAGCATGGTTTGGCCCATTTATGTTGCCATTTATTTTGTTCTTCTCTTCTGTTTTAGGAGTAATTGCCGGCCTAAGCTACCTTTATATCACCCAACAATCCCGCAACACTCCAATTCCTTACGGTCCATCTTTATGTTGCGCCGGGATTTTATGTGTGTTTTGCAGTAAAGATATATTAGTAATCTTAAATTTTATGTAACTCCCCACGTCATCCCGAGCGTTAGCGAGGGATCTCCAGCATTTAAGACAAAATGCAGCTTCTAGGAGATCCCTCGCTAACGCTCGGGATGACGTACCTGGGGAGTTACGTTATATTAATTTTTTGCTGTTATTGCTGACAAATAGATTTTTTTCTTCCTCAATAAGCTTTTCAATCTCTTTGTTATTGGGCAATTCTTTTCTCCAAGGATCATCTAATAATTTTTTTACTGCCTCTGCAATTTGTCTAAAACTAGGCCTATCAGAGGGTAAAATTTGTTTATAAAGCTCACAAACATATAATAAAATAGCTTTCTTTTTATTAATCGTTGCTTCTGAATCAGCGCTATAACCTATATCTATATATAAATCAAACAAGTTTGCCGCTACTATTAACCTTTTTTCAGCATACTCTTCTTTATTATTATAAGAGTAGAGGCTTAAAATAATTTGATTATATTTTTCTACGTCTTCATCGGGAAACACTCCTTCTAAACCAAAAGATGCAAGAATCGCTTTGCCTTGCCTGCCCTTCAAAGGAGGATACTCCAAGAGATTCTTAAGATCTGCTAATACTGTATCCGTTAAATTTTCATCCTTTAAGAGTAAAGAAACATCGCATTTTTTCTTGCATTCACTAAGCAACCTATCTTTTTGCCAAGGTTTAGTTAGATCCTCTAATAATTTTTTTTGTTCTTCATTAAGCTCTGGGTTTTTACCGTTTGCTGGTGGATTGGGTAATTGATTTACCTTAAGACTTTTACAAATCTCTGTAAGATCCGCAATAGTCTTATTAGATAACTTTGCAATATTTTTATACTCTATAAATTCATGCGTAAACATTAAATGAGTCATTTGAATAAATTTAATATTGTTTTTTCTCTCTTCGTTATCGTATGACTCATAACATAAAATTAAATCAGTAAAGTCCGTGTTGGCAAATACTGCATAATCAATGTCTATATGCATTTTATGGGCGTTTTCCGTATAAATAAGATAGTTTTTTAACTGATTATATTGCAGGGAATAATCATCATCTTTGTTAGATTTACTAGTCAATGACTTAAAAAAGTCTAACATTCGTTCGCATTCTTGCTGACTTGCTAGTATATGATCACACTCATTTTTGAGGCTAAAAGGCATATACTCATCGTATAGGTGAAAATAAGTTAATAAAAGCTTGGCATCTCTTTTCCAACTTTCTTGGCTAGAACAAACAACCTCGAGCATTTTATCTAGATTATAAATAAGTTGTGTAGGGTTACAGCCAATATCGTTGGTAAAGTCCTGTAAAATTGCTGTACCTAAGTTCTTAACCTGAATTGGATCAGGTATAGAATTTTTTAGAGGAAAGTAAAAATTTACCTTTAATTTTTGTGGTGAAATAAGTTGACCAAAGCTTTCTTTTAAAAACAATATCTGGCTTAACTTATTTTCTCTATCATCTATAGGCTCTTGCTCTATTTCAAGGATCTTATTGGCAAATTCTTCATCAATTATTACATCAGTTGGTACAAACTTTAGATATTTTAGAATTAATGCCGCAGCATTAGCAATTTTACCCGAAGTTATTGCGCGCATAGCAGTAATCTTGTCTTTAATCAGACTATCTTCATAAATTTCGATAATCTTTTTACTGTCCTCATCGGATAAAACACAAGGCGGATAAATGCTTAGACTATGTAAAATAAGATTTGCCGCGAGCATGGCAGCTGTGTGTTTTTTTTTGGTAGCTTCTTCATCTACATTGGTATTTATCATCTCAGCTAATACTTGATTAAGAGAATATAAACCTTGAGCATCAATTAACTGCTTTGGTGCGACAAAGCTTTTACTTAAGGTTCGCTTCAATGCAAATACATCAACTGCGGTATGACTACCAAGGTTTTGCATACACTCTTCAAATTTTGCTCTTTTACGCTTAAGTTCATTTGGGCTGTACACAACTGGTAAATATCCGTAGCTACCTAAGAATTGGGGAGTAAATGGAAAGGAAACTGGCCTTGCAAAGCCAAAATCAATTAGATGAGCTTTATAGCGGCCATTACTTAACTTCTCTACTAAAATATTGGCAGGCTTTAAATCACGATGCGCATACTTGCCTTTAGTATGTAATTTATGCACTTCCATGGCGATTTGAATACTTAAATCAAGCTTTTCATCTTCAGTTAATTGGCCATCTTTTAAAACTTTAGCTAACTCTGTGCCTAAATATGGCATAAAAGTGTAATACTTTTTATGGGTCCACCATGGTGGAGCTTTTTTCGTTGTTGAGGAGTATCTAAACGATTTACCACACAATAATCCAAACTTTTTTAAAGTCTCTGCTTCTCTTACTTGCTGGTTGTCCTCATCCCACTCACGTTTAACTGCATACAGTGACAGTAGAGGATCAGGAGGATCTATACGTATGGCTAATTTAGTACGCCCATAGGTACCTTCACCTAAGTATTGGTTTTTAGTTGCTACTAAATAAGTTTCGTAATCACCAGCATCATTTGTAAATCTTAGTATTGAACAATCATGTTCATTTTTGCGCTTAATTTTCCTTACGGCTTTATTATTTGCGGCTTCATTAGTTTTTAAATCAATTAAGGCTTGAAGAACAGCAACTTTCTCTTCCACAGGAGCATTATCGCTAACGGTTAAACCAAACGATCTAATTAATAAATCATAATCAGGCATTACTATCTCCATACTAAAACACAGGAAATTATGGCGTAAAAATGTCGATATGATTAATTATAGAGCATATAGATAAAGATGCGCAACTCCTAAGTTACGTCATCAAATAAATCCATCAGCTATTAAAAGCAAATAATTAGCTTTTATTAAACTATTAGCATTAGGACCACTTGCCGAAAGTGGAACTAACTTAGTTTTTAAGGATGGTATTGATTTTTTCAACATAAACAATGCAGGATCTTGCGCGTATAAGGCCTTATTTAACGACCTATTTAAAAACTGCACATGTCCAAGCCAAATTGGTTGATCAAATGAATAAAGGTAATAATTAGATCGCCATAATTGCAAGCGCACAAAAGTCGCAGAGTTTTGGGGATAATATACTAAAGTTAAGGTAGGTTTTTGATGCAAATACAGACTTTTGGATAATGGATTTTCAAAGTGGGTTCGGTCAGCATTATTTTTCATCATAAAATACAGAATAGAGCCTTTCTGCACCTTCCAGCCATGTTTCTCCAAAAGCATACGTAAATTTTTCATACTCCCTACATATTGCACATTAAAGACGCTAGAAATTTTCCCAAAGCGATTGTTACTATACACCGGTAACACAGCTTCTTCTTGCCCCCACCATATAGTATGTGAAAGTACATGCTGGCTAAAATAAATTTGATGATTTTTTAACGTTTGATCAGCATGCATAAAATTTGCCATTATAGTGCTTAGAATGAAAAATATGCACCCTACGGTTGAAAATAAAGGCGCACCCATCCTAAGTAAATTTTTGCTTTTACGTGCAATAATTAAATAAATTAAGCTTAAATTAAAACCCATAAATAACGCAGCTAGCAAATCTGTAAACCATAAATCGCCTAAGTAAACAAAGCTACAACTTGCAGAGACTAATCCTGCTATAAGTAAAAAGGAAAAACATTTACGCGAAAAAGATAAATTAATTCCATAGTTATTATAAAACACAATAAGGTACACTAATGTGCTTAATGCAACCTTTCTAAATAGATAAAAACTATCATTAATAGTTTCTAATATGCCATCTGGTTTAATCTCTATTGCCGCGTGCAACTTGTATTGATAAAAATAAACGCAAATAATACTAAACAACATAACGCCAACTAAAAGTATAGAGGCTCCAGTTTCACGCTTAATTAAATAGGTAAATACCATAAAGAAAAATAAACACCCGACGGGAATAAAAGTCATAAATTGATGCGCCACTGAAAAAAACACGTCAAATGCATGAGTGCGCATACTTTGAATACATAAATGAATAGGCTGGTTAAGCAGAAAAAGGGTATTGCCCTTGTAGTGCACAAACGTTAAACCCATAAAAATTACCAAGCTAGTAAAAAAGAAAACGCAAACTAGCGCAGTATAGGTGTGCTTCTTCTCCATATATGGAGTAATAACTTGACATATTTTTCCTAGATATGGAGTTTTTAAAAACCCTGACCAAGTGTTATTTAATTTAGTATCAAACCAATTTCTAAAGTGTAAAAATAGCGATTTAATGGTAATACTTATTAGCCAAATAAAAATGAGCCCAAACAAAATAAAAAGCACAAACTCTGCGGCCTTTTCTGGGGATAATTCATGACTTGCAGCGCCAATTAATACTCCTGGAGTAATGTACAAAAAGGCCCAGGCAATACCTGAAACAACATTTGCAATAAAAAATCTTAGCCTATCCATCATAAGCATGCCTGCAATAACCGGAATTATTGAACGTAAAGGGCCTACAAACCTACCTATCAAAACACTTTTACCTCCATGCTTTTCAAAGTATATTTGGCCATATGAAAGTAGATTGGGATAGTGATTAAATGGCCAAATTAGGACGAGTCTTTCTCTAAAATAATACCCTAATAAATAACTAGCGCCGTCACCTGCAATAGCTCCTAAGCTTGCAAAAAGCATAGTAAGATCAATACGAAAAACTCCAGATCCTGCCAAAATGCCAATAGCAGTCATGGTAATAGAACCTGGAATTATACTTCCTATAATGGCTAGTGATTCTGTAAAAGCTACCAAAAAAGTGATAAATAAAGCAGCATCAGGATGCATATGCAACCATTGAGTAAGTGGCTCTAGGTAATTTTCAAAAATATGCATAATTTTAGCTAGCTTCTTCAAATAACAATAAAAAATGTTTAATCCACAGTGACAAAATAACCTGAAAACTAATATTTGGCTGGTAATTTTGAATTTTTGTCATAGCTAACTTGGTAAATCCACACGGGTTAATGTTGGTAAATGGAGTTAAATCCATATCAATGTTTAAAGCAATTCCATGATATGAGCAACCATTTTTTACCCTTAAACCAAGTGAAGCTATTTTTTTATTTTCTACATAAACCCCAGGCGCTCCACATTGCCTTGTGCCTTTAATATCTAATTCTTGCAACAGATTAATTAAGACAGTTTCAAGGTTAAAAACTAAAGATTTAATGTTTAACGCGCGTCTTTTAAGATTTAAAAGACAATAAGCAACAAGCTGCCCAGGACCATGATAGGTAATTTGACCGCCTCTATCACTATGAATAACTTGGATTGCTGTCTCTTTAAGTAAGTTCTCTTTGTTAGCTCTTAGCCCTTGGGTATATACAGGATAATGCTCCAATAACCACATCTCATCTACGGTATTCTCTGTTCTGTTCTTGGTAAAAGTCTGCATGCGTTCCAAAATAAGTGGATACTGCTGAATACCAAGTTCATGAATATGTAGCATATTAGAGCACCATATTACTAGCTCCACCAAAGACGAATGCTATCTTTCATCCTGGTTAATAGGCCGCCCTTGGCTACGTTTTCTAATGCGTAAAGGGGAAAGGTATTAATAGGTTTATTATCAAGAGATACAATAAGTTCACCTACCTTTGTATTTGCCTTAATAGGGGCCTTAATAACAGATGCAAGTTTAGTGGTTAGTTGTATATTACTAGCTTGGCCTTTGGGAACTGTAACTACAATAGGATTAAAAGAACCTACAGGAAAGGTTTTGAGAGCTCCTTTATATATAAGTGCTTCTTTTACTACTTGTTTAGCGTTAAACAAAGTTACATTTTCATAAAATCTAAAACCATAATTTAGCAACCTTTCCGAATCATCTGCGCGCACTTTATCAGAAGGTGATCCTAAAACTACCGAAATTAACCGCATAGAACCTTGTTTCGCCGATGAAACCAGGCAAAACCCAGCGTCATTAGTATGCCCTGTCTTAATTCCATCGACATTACTATTGCGCCACAACAAGCGGTTACGATTTGGCTGGCGAATATTGTTATACGTAAACCATTTTTGTTGATACCAAGGATAGTATTCAGGAAAACGATTGATTAAGGCTCTACTTAACTGGGCAAGATCATATGCCGTTGTATAAAGATCTTTGTTTGGTAGTCCTGTACTATCAGTAAAATGGCTGTCCTCTAAATGTAAATTTTTGGCTTGTTGATTCATTAAATCAGTAAATCCGGGCTCACTCCCACCAACATATTCAGCCATAGCAACGCAAGAATCGTTCCCAGAATCAACGATAATCCCTTTAATAAGGTCTTCAACTGCTACTTCATCACCTTCTTTAATGAACATTCTGGAGCCTTCAGCCTTCCATGCTTGCACACTAACGTGGACTTTGTCATTTAAATTAATTTGATGGCGATAAAGAGCGTCCGATATAACATAAAGCGTCATAATTTTAGTAAGACTAGCAGGAGGTAGCCTACGCTTTGAGTCTTTTGCCGTTATAACAGCGCCTGTATTAGCATCTAATAGAATATATGCACTAGCATTTATAGTAGGCGCAGTTGGGACAATCATGGGGCGTGATATTTCTACTTTAGGCCTTGGATTATTTGCTAAGGGAGCATCTTCTGCAAATGCTGCTGAACTAAAGCTTAATAGAAATACACCTAAATAACCAACTTTATTCATCATGATTAAAAAAAGTCCTTATGTTAAGGTTAAACAAAATTCGAGAATTATGTTAGCACGCTAAAGGCTATATTTACATCCATAAGAACCTTATCCATAGTGGCAATTGTTTTATCAATTTCAACTTGCGAGTGTGCACTTGAAACAAAACCTGCTTCATACATAGACGGCGCTAAGTATACTCCTTCACTTAGCATGCCATGATAAAACCTCTTAAATAAAGCCTCATTTGATGCAGCAACGTCCTTCATGTTAGTAATTTTTTCTAGTTCATTAAAGCAAAAACCAAACATCCCACCAACACTGCTAGCGCCAAAAGGTATTTTATGGAAGTTAGCTATTTTTTTTAATCCAGAAACTAAATTTTGGGTGACTTTGGCAAGATTATTAAAGAAATTAGGTGCTTCTAACTCTTGTAAAGTTGCATATCCTGCTGCCATAGAAAGTGGATGCCCTGATAAAGTGCCAGCTTGGTAAATTGCGCCTTCAGGAGCAAGACAAGACATTATTTCCTCTCTACCCCCAACAGCGCCAATTGGCATACCACCACCGATAACTTTCCCGAGCGTAGTTAAATCTGGCTTTATTTTATATAACTCTTGGGCGCCGCCTAAAGCGACTCTAAATCCAGTCATTACTTCATCAAAAATTAGTAAGGTATTATATTTTGAGCATAATGCACGCAAGCTCATTAAAAACCCTTCTTCCGGCAAAATAAAACCCATATTACCCGCAATAGGCTCTATGATTAGCGCTGCTATATCATCTTTGTAAGCTTTAAAACAAGCCTCAACTTGAGCAAGATTATTAAAATCAGCAGTAAGGGTATCTCTACAAACGTTACTTGGAATACCAGAAGAACTAGGAATACTTAAGGTTAAGGATCCGGAACCTGCTTTAACCAATAAACTATCATGATGCCCATGATAGCAGCCATTAAATTTAATAATTTTGGCTTTTCCTGTATACCCGCGGGCTAACCTTATGGCAGTTAGGGTCGCTTCAGTACCTGAACTTACCATACGAATTTTTTCAATATTAGGCATTAAAGAAATAATTTTTTGCGCAAGTTTTATCTCATATAAGGTAGGAGCGCCAAAGCTAATTCCATTTTCTAAAGCCTCAGTAATAGCACTAACGACTTTAGGATGCCTATGCCCTAAGATCATAGGACCCCATGACCCTACGTAATCAATATAAGATTTACTATCTACATCAGTTAAATAAGCACCATCTGCGCTATTAAAAAAAATAGGCGTCCCACCTACACCTTTAAAAGCCCGCACAGGAGAGTTAACTCCACCTGGAATTAAGCTACAGGCATTTTGAAATAATTCGTTCGATCTGCTCATTAACTACCACTAATAGCTGAAATACTGCGCATTATAAAGCAGTAGCAGGCTAGATCCTAGCATTTCTATAGATCACGAGTATACTGTCTATTTCTAGGTTTAAAGAGTGTCAGCATGCAAGCACGCGCATTTCAAGCACTAGATCAATGGTTTTTAACTGCTCAAGGCCAAGCAGTATCTAGTAGTTTTATTGAAGAGCTTAAAAGCTGGAAAGAATTAAAACAAAGTATGCGCGGTGATTGTTTGTTACAATTAGGAACTGCAGGAGATCATAACTGGTTACCTCTTTTTAATTATAAAACTAAATTAATCATTTCTCCTTGCACTTATAACTATAAAAACGTACAATCTGCGCATGTTTTAGGACTTATTAAGGCTTTGCCTTTTGCTGAGTCGAGTATAGATTGCCTAATTTCTCCAATGGCACTCGAACCACACTCTTGGCCTCTACACCCACTTGACGAATTTGATAGAGTATTAAAACCTATGGGATATATAGTTTTTTTAGGTATTAGCGCGCTAAGTCTTTGGGGACTTGCTTTGCGGTTTGGAAATTTGCCCTATTTAGCCCGCGGACTAATAAATCCCGTCTCTATTTTTAAGTTAAAACACGCATTATTACATCGCGGCTATTCATTATGTTATTTGGAACCTTTTTTTTATATTCCTCCAGCGAAAAGCAAGAAATGGCTAGATCGCCTCGAAATTTTTAATGAACTTGGCAAAATGATTTCTCCATGTCCAGGTGGTTTTTATTGTATGATAGTGCAAAAATATATACCTCAACATACTAACCCATTACTTGAACAAGTTTTTTGGACAAATGATAAACACCCAGCAGCTATGCATCCAGTTGGGTGTGGCAGTAGAAGAAGTAGTATTAATGGTATTAATCGTTCTAATTAACAAGGGCTTATATGAAATCAGCAAGTTTTGTACAAGAAGTATTTCAAAGATCTACCCGTATCTTTTCAAAAGAGCAAGTTGAGGCCGCTTTGGATAAAATGGCTGCAGCAATAACAGCAGAACTCCATGATAAACATCCTATCTTATTGTGTGTTTTGGTAGGTGGAATTGTCCCAATGGGTAATTTATTAATGCGGCTTAATTTTCCTCTTGAAGTTGATTATGTCCATGTCACTCGCTATACCGGAAATTTAGTTGGCAAAGATAATTTAACCTGGAAAGCAAGACCCAGCAGAGATTTGCAAGACCGGCACGTGTTAATTGTCGACGATATTCTAGATGGGGGAATAACTCTTGCCTCATTAGTTGAGGCAGTAAAAAACATGGGCGCAGAAAAAGTTTATACTTCGGTTGTAGTAGACAAAAATCATCAACGCGATAAAGATGGTTTAAAAGAAGCTGATTTTGTAGGCCTTGAAGTTGATGATCATTACGTTTTTGGCTTTGGCTTAGATTACAAAGAATATTTTAGAAACATGCCAGGAATTTACATGGTAGCTCCGGAACACGAAGCATAAAATTAAACCAAAGACGGCAAAACCTTATATAAAATTTCAGCAAGTTTTGCAGTTGCCTTCTCTGCTATTTGCAAGACTTCTGTATGCGAGTGGCTCAAAGAAGTAAGCCCGGTTGCAAAATTAGTTATTGTGGCAAGGGCAGCAACTTGCATCCCACAATGATTAGCAACCAAAACTTCCGGCACTGTAGACATACCAACAGCATCAGCTCCTAACATGCGAAATGCTTTAATTTCAGCCGCTGTTTCATAATTTGGCCCCATTACACAAACATATACACCCTGATGCAAAGGAACATTCAAAACTGTAGCTGCTTTTAAAAATTGATCGCGCAGCTTAATATCATAAGCATTATCAAGCGGAAAAAACCTTGGTCCAAATTTTTCATCATTAGCCCCAACCAAAGGATTAACTCCTTGAAAGTTAATGTGGTCGGTTATCAACATAATTTCACCCGGCGGCATATCAGCATGCAAGGATCCTGAAGCGTTAGTTGCAATAAAATATTGACAGCCTAATAACCGCAAGGTTCTAACGTAGGTAAGAATTTGCTCAGTCGTAGCACCCTCATAATAATGCGGCCGCCCTTTTAAACAAATAATTTCTTGATTAGCTAGCTTTCCACATACAATTTCTGCCTGATGTCCTGGAACGGTAAGTTCTGGAAACCCCGGAATATCTTTAAATGGAATAGTTGCAGCATTGGTAAGCTTATTTGCAAAGTTACCTAAGCCTGATCCTAATACAACTGCTACCTTTGGTTTAAAATTAGGGCATTGTTTGAGGATGTGCTTCACTGCTTGGTTTACTAGGATTGTCATTATTACGGCCTGGAGAATAAAACATTGGGGTATCGCGGGATGTTATCCGATTTTCAGGCGGTAAACAACGTGGATTAGCATCTGGATCAAAGGGGGTAAGACTTACCATAGAGTTAATTTTTTCATTAGAGGTAGCTGTTTTAGCATTAAATTTATCTATAGGTTTAAAAAAGTTAACGTCAATCCAAGCTTTAATAACCATTCCACCTAAATAAGGCCCAATAAAAAGTGCAAGCCATAATAAAGGTGGGTATAAAACTGTTGCTGTGGTAATCACTGCCGTAACAAGACTAATAATAGTCACTACGGTTGCATAATGGAGATATGCGGCTTGTTTTGCATGTTGAAAATTTGGATCTAGCTGCGATTGCTCTCCTGTTTGGCGTAAATTGTTTTCAGATTTTTGGTACTCCCCTATTAACCATAGGCTATTACTCGCAGCAAAAATCCAGCATGTGGGAATAATTAAAAAGGGATAAAAAATAGTAGCAATCCCAACGGCAACGCCAATTAATCCAATAATACAGGCCGTAAGGATTTGTTTTTTTGTCGGGGCGAAACCATACCACTCTTTCTTATTTTGCGAGCTTTCCTTACTAATTAAACATTCAATCAGCCAAATGCCATAAGCAAAAGAATAAGTGGATAAAGCAAGAACATTTATAATAAAAGCAGCAAAAGGGGAACCTGCTACCATCTGCAGTTTAAATAATAGGGCGCCAATGAAAAACGTTAATGCACTTATTGAGTCAAGTTTTTTTATTTTTTCTTTTAAAGCTTCATCATAAGGAATTTTCCACCAAAGAAACTTGATATAATTTTCCTCATCGAGTGAATTAAGCTTTGTTCGTTCGGCGGCTGGAATAAATCACCCATTTGTCTATTACTTTCCGTAGATTTTAATCTAGTTGGTTAAAAAAACAAGGCTGTTATTTAAACCTAATGTAAAAAAACAAATATTAAAAGCGATTTTGTGTATAAAACGTCCAAATGGCACACCTTATGAATTAAATAAAATATGCCTTGGTTGAATTGTTGGCTTGCTGTTGGTGTATTTTGGTCTCTAATTGCTTTAATTCAACCGTTGTTACATTTTCAGCAACAAATATTTTTTTAATATCGTATGCTCTAATATAATATTTAAGCGCGAGAGAAGTTCTCTTCTGCTCTACATAAATATCAGCTATATGCTCATAATTATTAGCAAGTTTTGGTGAATCTCGCATATTAATTTCTTGATAATTAATCGCCTTTAAAAAATTTTTGAGAGATTCTTGGAGTAGGTTATAGCTTTTATAATAAATGCCCATTTCCTGAAAGCATTCGATTATTAAATCTCCCTTAGGATCAATAAGATTTAAAATAAATATTACTTTTTTAAGATAGCTAAAGTGGAGCCTATGAGTGCGAGTTAACAAGCTCTGCTGACTTTTATCTTGAGTTAATGCATAGTATACATCGGCTAATTCTCTATATGTTAAGGCAAGCTCAAGAGAAAAAGCTGAACTTGTATTCATAAATTTAAGAGCTAGATTCAAGTTGGTTATTGCTTTTTCAAATTCCTTATTTGCCTTGCAAAGTTTCCCTAAATTATGGTAAGACTTAGCAAGGAAGGCGCTAGAAAGATTAAGTCCTTTACGAATATCTAGAGCAAAATTATAGTTTATAGAAGCAGCGGTTAGTTTGTTCTCTAAGAGAGCAAGATCACCAAAATTATCATATGTGTCAGCAATCTCAGCAAATAACTTAAACTCTGTTTGAATTTCTAAACACTTAACAAAGTAATAATTTGCATGCTTAAAATCATGCATTGCTAGGTAAATTTTGCCTAAGAAATCATAAGCTATTGCAATATATAAAAAATCTTGCTTGTTTTTACAACTTGTTAATATTTGCAGTGCTTCATGAAATAATAACAAAGCCTTACCCATTTTGTTATTATTGTAATATAGCCTTCCAATTTTTAATAAATATTCTATATGGTTATTTTTGTTAGGATCGTATTTCCTTAAGAGAGTTAGAGCATTTAGATAACAATCAAGACCAAGATCCTTATCCTTTTGTAAAAAATATAAATCTCCTAATAAACTAAAAAGCCCGACCTTTTGGATTGGATTATTCGGTAGATATTTGTCTTGGAAACGTAATGCCAGCTTGTAATAATGCAGCGCTTTTCCATAAGCATTATTTTTTTGATAAACCTCAGCTATTTCAATGTAAGTTTTTATAATTAAAGGATAATTTGAAAAAAGGCCAATAGATTTAAGCAGTGCAAAAAGGTTAGCAAGTTCTCTGTGCATAACATTTTTAGTTTGGCTAACAAATAACCTAGATTTTACAGGCACTTTTCATCAGTCTTTATATAAAAAAATTAAGAGTATAATTAAAAGCACTATAAAATACTATTTGGTAATACTTAATATCTTGCTCCTAATGGGCTTTAACAGGTAAACTCGACAGAATTTGCATGTTATTGAGGGAGCAATATTTTGACAAAAATTATCGTTATTACATCTGGTAAAGGGGGCGTTGGTAAAACAACTAGCGCTGCTGCGTTTGCATCTGGACTTGCTGAGCGTAATCATAAAACTGTAGTGGTTGACTTTGATATTGGGTTACGCAACTTAGATATTATTATGGGTTGCGAAAGAAGAGTTGTGTATGATTTTATTAATGTTATTCATGGTGAGGCTAACTTAAATCAAGCGCTAATTAAGGACAAACGCTTGCCTAACCTGGCTATTTTACCCGCATCACAAACTCGCGACAAAGACGCTTTATCAATAGAAGGTGTTGAACGCGTCTTTAACGAATTAGCCAAAGACTTCGAATATATAGTATGCGACTCGCCTGCCGGCATAGAATCAGGAGCACTTACCGCTATGTATTTTGCAGATTATGCCATCGTTGTCACTAACCCTGAAGTTTCTTCCGTACGCGACTCTGACCGCATTTTAGGTATTTTAGCTAGTAAAACTAAGCGCGCCATTGAAAATAAAGACAAAATTAAAGAGCATTTATTATTAACCCGCTATGATCCTATAAGGGTTGATAAAGGCGAGATGCTTTCTGTTGAGGATGTGAAAGAAATTTTAGCTATTCCACTTTTAGGAGTTATTCCGGAGTCAAAATCGGTGTTAAAAGCTTCTAATACCGGAGTTCCAGTAATATTAGATAAAGAAAGTGATGCAGGTAGTGCTTATCAAGATGCAGTAGCACGTTTCCTAGGTGAAGCAGTACCCATGCGCTTTATTCAAAGTGAACGCAAAGGATTTTTAAGCCGTTTATTCGGCAAGAACAAGGAGGAAAACTACGTATGAACCTGCTCAAATATTTACGCCGCAACACGAATACCGCTAAAGTTGCAAAAGAGCGCTTACAAATAATAATTTCCCATGAGCGTGGCCAGCGTAATGCCCCTGATTACTTACCCAAACTGCAAGAAGAAATCATCGACGTTATTGCAAAATATGTACCCATTAATAAAGAACAAGTATCAGTAAACCTTTCGCAAATGGGTAGCAATGCAATACTTGAGCTAAATATTACTATGCCAGAGGTGGTGCTTGAGGCCTAGCTTTGTTTGGATGGAGTGCTGGAGCGCGAGCTCTCAGCTGAATCACTTAAGCCTGCATCACTTGCTGCTTCTTCCTCACTTAAGCCTGCATCACTTGCTGCTTCTTCCTTTGGGTGCATCTTTTTTAACTGTTCACGTATGATGTATGCCGCGTTTATCGTTTCACCATGCAAATTTTCTTTAGCCCTTCCTCGATCGCCTAAACTTGCTAGTATTGCTATGGGAGTAACTTTTCGTTCGAATAGTTTGGGTAAGACATCTGGCTTTAGTTCTAAACTTTTTACCCTATGCATAATTTCTACAAACGCCATAAGGTTTTCTCTATTCCATGATTTTATTGAATTTAATACGCTTGGCGCTTTCTCACTAGCCATAATGATACTATCAACTGTTTTATCAGAAGGCGCTTTAAGCACTGCCTCTACCACATTGGGGTTTTGTAATAAATTTTTTTCCTTTAGTTTGTTAATCAAACCAATATGCTTAGATATAAAATCATTTGGATTTTCGGAGTTAACGAGAGCTTGAAAGATAGGATGATCTTTATTATTTTGTATCTCAGGAGGTAACTGACTCATGGCATTTGCAAGAGCCTCTGGATTTTTACTATGTTTATTGAACATATCATCTATAACTTTTGGATCAGGCATTATATGTCCTAAAAAAATTTGTTTGTATAATTAAAGTGTAGGATATGTTGGCGAGAAATCAAATTTGCGGATCTAATAATTTTAATGCTCGAGCCTTTTGGTCGTTTGAGCCATATTCGATTATTTCTTGCAAGGCGTTTTTGGCGGTATAAAGATCGCCTCTACTTTTATAGGTTTTTACTAAACCCAGTAATATTTCAAGAGCTGATTCGCTTTTAAGGCTTTTAGGAAAGCGTTGCTCTAAAATAACTGATTCTTCTGGTACACCGACGCCGTCCTGCGGCTTGTCCGCGGGATCCAGTGATGTAGAAAGATTCTTAGGTCCCGCGGTTAAGCCGCGGGACGTCAGCGTGTAGGCTATTGCCAAGAAAATTATGGAGATGAAAAATGTTAGTAAAATAGGCTTTAAGTGCCATGAGCTTATGGTTGCTAGTTTGGTTAGCTTTGCATTAAGTTGCAAAATTTGTTGGGTTAGCTGTTTATTTTCTAAAATTTTTATACGCAGTTTAGACATAAGAGCAACGTTTTTTTGCTCTAATTTTTTAATGTGATTCATAAGATTTAAAAATTTACTCTCATCTTCAATTGATCGCATAATTTTTAAGTTTTTTTCATCCTGCGTAGGACTTATTAGTTTTTCAAAAATAGGCAAAGCTGGGAGCTCTGACTTAAGCAGCTTAGCTAACTGAAAATATGGTGGTGCTAGTATATGTTGAATTAGTTGATGATTTTGCCAAGCTACATCATGTGCCTCAACTTCTCTTGCAGCAGGTAGAGGAGGAGTTTCACTCATTTTTTGAAGTGGAGGGATCTCTAAAATTGCAGCGGTTTTAAGACCATTTAAATTTCCTGCTACAAAAGCTTCAGGGTTTTGACCAATAATTGACAATACTACTTGAGGTAAGGTTAAAGGGTTAAACTGATAACGCTTAGCAATATTCCAAATTGATTCATTTAACACAGTTGGGCCATATTGTTGGGGTAAACTCCCTTGAAATTTAAGATTTTTAGCTTGGATATCCTCTTTAAACCAAGTGCTTTCTGCGGCAATTTGCCTTTTGCTTATGGGTAAAACTTCACTAATATTAGATTTTTTTTCTAGCGCTTCGGTAAATAGCGTGTCAAGCAACACTGTATAAACATGGTGCATCTTACCTTCTGGCCAAGTGATATTAAGCAAAAGCTCAAAATAAGGTGTAGTAAATTTATCTAAAGAGGTAATCTCTATTACTGCTTGATTAGAATCTTTTTCACTTAACTTAATTGCAAGCAAAGGAAGTACTGGCTCATATTGTAAATTTAAAGATTTATATTCGTTTGCAGAGCCAATTGAAGCTTCAATTGCGCTCAATGGAATATTGTCGAGATCAAATAACGGAACTTCTACTTTAAATGGTTCATTTAGATATGAATACACTCGTAAATCACCAAATCTAAGTGCATACAGATCTAAAGATAAGAGTAAGGCAATTAGGAGAGTAACCCACCTAATATTCAAATTTCGCCCCCTTCATATATTACCTATTGTTTAAAATATCACCTTCTTCTTAACAATGCTATCTATCTCCATTAATGATTCGAGGAGCTCTTGCATGTGGTACATTGGCCAACTATTAGGGCCATCGCTTAAAGCATCATCAGGAGTAGGATGAGTTTCAATAAATATGCCGGCAACTCCTGCTGCTATTGCTGAACGCGCTAGAGTTGCAATAAATTGTCTCTGACCGCCTGATGAGCCATCTTGCGCTCCTGGCAACTGCACTGAATGGGTTGCATCAAAAACCACAGGAACTTTTGTTTCTTCGCGCATAATTTGTAAAGATCGCATGTCGGTGATTAAGTTTTGATATCCAAAGCTCGCCCCACGCTCACATACCATTATGTTATCATTGCCACAAGCTTTAGCCTTAGCAACAACGTGTTTCATTTCCCAAGGAGAAAGAAACTGGCCTTTTTTAATATTAACTGGCTTGCCAATTTGCGCGACGCGTTGAATAAAATTAGTTTGTCTACATAAAAAAGCTGGGGTTTGTAAAACATCGACCACCGTAGAAACTTCATGTAAAGGAGTATCTTCATGAACATCAGTAAGCACTGGGACTTGGATTTCAGCTTTAACTTTAGCCAAAATCTGCAAACCCTTTTCAAGCCCAGGACCACGAAAACTTTGATGCGAAGATCTATTAGCTTTATCGAATGATGATTTGTAAATATAAGGAATAGCTAACTTCTGGCACAATTCTTTTAGATAGGCCGCGGTTTCAAGGGCTAAAGTTTCACTTTCAATTACACATGGGCCTGCAATTAAAAATATGGGTTTTTGCTTTCCTACCTCAAAGCCACATAGTTGCATCTTGCATACTCCTTACTTTTTTTTTTGATGCTGCTGTCTTGCTGCATTAATAAAGGCGTTAAACAATGGATGGCCGTCCCGCGGGGTTGAAGTAAACTCAGGGTGAAATTGGCAGGCTACAAACCAAGGGTGGCTCGGGAGCTCTATCATCTCGATTAGCTGACTGTCTCCTGAACGCCCTGATAATACTAATCCTGCTTCAATTAAGCTACTTACGAACTGCTCATTTACTTCATAACGATGCCTATGGCGTTCATAAATATCTCGTTTACCATAAATCTTGTAGGCAAGTGTATCGAGGTCAAGGACAGTTTGTTGCGCACCAAGGCGCATGCTGCCGCCTAAATCACTATGTTCATTCCGCTGCATAACACTGCCATTTAGATCTTTCCATTCTTGTACTAGAGCAACTACTGGATATGGGGTTTTTTTATCAAACTCGGTTGAATTAGCCCCCTTTAGCCCAACAACGTTACGCGCAAACTCAATAAGCGCAGTTTGTAACCCTAAGCAAATACCTAAAAAAGGAATATTATGTTCTCTTGCATATTGAATTGCTTTAATTTTTCCTTCAATCCCCCTTTGTCCAAAACCGCCAGGGACTAATATGGCGTCTAAATGTTTTAAGGACTCAACCCCTTCATTTTCAATTAATTCAGCGTCAACATATTCAATGTTAACTCGCGTATGGGTATGTATGCCGGCGTGAATTAAAGCTTCAGTAAGCGATTTATAGGCATCGCCTAATTCTATATATTTACCTACCATACCAACTTTAACAGTTAAATTAGGCGAGTCTTGAGCTTTAAGGACTTCGTGCCATTCTGTTAAATCTGTAGGCTTTGCGTTAAGGTTAAATTTTTTCACTACTAATTCATCAACACCTTGATCGTGCAAAATCATAGGGATCTCATAAATGCTTTTAGCATCATGTAAAGAAATGACCCCTTCTTTTTCAACATTAGTAAATAAAGCAATTTTAGCGCGTTCGTTAATTTCTAAAGGTTTTTCCGAGCGGCAAATCAAAATATCAGGTTGAATACCAATTGAGCGTAATTCTTTTACTGAGTGTTGCGTGGGTTTGGTTTTAGTTTCGCCTGTTGTTGCTATATATGGCACTAAAGTTAAATGAATAAATAAGGTACGTTGCGTGCCCATCTCCATGCGCATTTGCCTAATTGCTTCTAGAAAAGGCAGTGATTCTATATCACCAACAGTGCCGCCTACTTCTATCATAGCTACATCAAAATCATCCGCTCCCTGTTTAATGGAGCGTTTAATTTCATTTGTAATATGCGGAATAACTTGTACCGTGCCGCCTAAATAATCTCCCCGGCGCTCTTTTCTTATAACTGTTTCGTAAATTTTACCAGTGGTCCAATTATTAAACCTCGTCATGGTAGTGCGAACAAACCTCTCGTAATGCCCTAAATCGAGATCAGTTTCAGCGCCATCTTGGGTTACAAATACTTCCCCGTGTTGAATGGGGCTCATAGTACCAGGATCTACGTTAATATAAGGGTCAAGTTTAACTAAAGTAACCCTTAATCCGCGCGCCTCTAAGATAGCAGCAAGAGAAGCTGCAGCTATTCCTTTACCCAAGGATGATACTACCCCGCCTGTAACAAATATATAATGCGTCGTCATACCTAGCCTATATCTTTTATTATTTGTACCATCTCAATTGCACTATCAGCATATTCTATACCTTTATGCCCATGTTTGCCTCCTAAACGATCATAGGCCTGTGCTTCATTTTCAGTGGTAAGGATGCCAAAAATAACTGGGATAGCATAATCTAAGCTAACCCTACTGCAACCACTACTTACTATCTGGCAAACATAATCATAATGATCAGTTTCCCCACGAATAACCGCTCCTAAAGCAATTAAAGCTTTATATTTTTTAGTTGCTGCAAGTTTAAGAGCTATTAAGGGGATTTCAACAGCGCCTGGAACTTCTATTGAATATATATCAGAAGGTAAGAGGCCCCTTGCTAATAACCTTTCTAGAGCGCCATTTTTTAAAGTCTCGGTAATAGGAGAGTTAAATTTACTGACAATTAAAGCAACAGGAAAAGATTCAACAGTTGGCTGTGATGGAGGAACCCTATCCATTCTTTGCCTCCATAGATAAAAAGTGCCCAAGTTTTTCTTGTTTGGTTTTAAGATAATGTAAGTTCTTCTCTCCTGGATTAGCTAATAAAGGGACTCTTTCAGTAACCTTAATGCCATATTTTTCCAGCGCGGCAATTTTATCTGGATTGTTAGTTAAAAGTCTAATAGCGTCTATACCTAAATATTTTAAAATTTGATAGGCAATAGCATAATCACGTCCATCAGCCGGAAAGCCGAGTTTAATATTTGCGTCAACCGTATCAAGACCTTCTTGCTCCTGAATGGTGTAGGCTTTTAGTTTATTCAGAAGACCAATTCCCCGCCCTTCTTGGCGTAAGTAAACAAGGACGCCACCTTCTTCCCCTATGCGTTTAAGCGAAAGCTCAAGCTGCTCGCCACAATCACAGCGGCAAGAACCAAACAAATCACCAGTAATACACTCACAGTGCACCCTAACTAATGGAACTTTATTAGCAAATTTTGGTCGTTTAACTAAAATTAAGTGTTCTTTTCTATCAAATGGGCAATCAAACACACTCATTTCAAAATCCCCTAAATCTTTAATAGGAATGATGCTTGATGCGCCAACTTCGATTAATAATTCGTGCTGTAAACGATATTCAATTAAATCACGGATGGTTACCACGGGAATATTGTGTTGGGTAGAAAATTCAAAAAGAGCATCGCGCCTACTCATTGTGCCGTCTTTATTTAAAACTTCACAGATAACAGCAGCAGGCGTCATCCCAGCTAACTTAACTAAATCAACGCTACCCTCTGTTTGCCCTGCTCTTGCCATTACTCCGTGCTCTGCTGCCCTTAAAGGGAAGACGTGTCCTGGTGAGACGAGATCATTGGGCTTAGTTGCTTGGTCTATGGCAACTTTTATGGTATGCGCCCTATCTTGCGCAGAAATCCCGGTAGATACGCCTTCTAGAGCTTCAATAGAAACCGTAAAAGCTGTACCAAAGGGCGAGCGATTTTCTCTCACCATCATCGGCAAGTTAAGCCTATCAATAAGTTCAGGCGCCATAGGAAGGCAGACTAGACCTCTGCCATAAGTAATCATGAAGTTAATAGCCAGAGGAGTAACTTTTTCAGCTGCGATAACTAAATCACCTTCATTTTCACGATTTTCGTCATCAAGAAGTAAGATCATCCCTCCTGCTTGAATAACTTTAATGGCATCTTGAATAGGCATATAATCGCACAACATTATTACTTCCCCATTTCCCAATCTAAGGTTAACACTACATTATCATCTAAAATGCGCCATGATACTGAATGTTGCCGCTGAAATACAGCATTATCTTGATATCCCCCTAGGGCATCAGGTCCTAAAACTTTAGGACATAAATATAAGTGGGTTCTATTAACTAAGCCTTTTAAATGTAATTGGGTAAATAAATTACCCCCTGCTTCCACCCAAATATCATGGGCTCCAGTTTTTACTAAAGCAGTAAATATAGCATCAAGCGCTAAATAAGCATTTTCTACGTTAATAGGTATATACTCGCAGTTTGGATGAGCTTTATTAACTTTTTGCTTGGCATCATGAAAAATAATTATTTTCTCAGCAGTTGTAAATATTGCAGCATTAGGCTGTAGCCTAAGTTTCCTATCTAAAATTGCTATTTTTTTCTTTCGAATATTTCCCTTAACCCGAGCGGTAAACTTAGGGTTATCTCTTGTTATAGTCTCTGCTGTAGTTAAAATCCAATCAGTAGTCCATCTATTTTCATGCGTAAATTGCTTGGCAGCGTTGTTAGATAACAATATGCGCGTTTTAGTGCTTGGCGCAATTTTCCCATCAAGAGAAACTGCAATTTTTGCAGTTATAAAAGGCCGTTTATGCTTAATATAAAACCAGTAGCTTGCATAAAATTGATCAATTTCTTTTAAGGGATGATGAATAACTTCTATATTATTTTGCTTTAATAGCTTAGGTGTATTGTTAGCAATTACTATAGGATTTGGATCGGTAAAGGCATAAACAACTGTTTTAAACCCATATTTAATAAGCGCTGCAACGCAAGGAGGAGTTTTCCCCCAATGGTTACAAGGCTCTAAAGTTACATAAAGAGTTACTCCTGATATACCCTTTGGCAGCTTTTCTAAAACCATTTGCTCGGCATGCGCCTTACCAGGACCTTGGTGAAACCCTGTTGCTAAAACCTTGTTATCTTTAACTGCAACTGCGCCAACACTTGGATTTGGAGCACATAACCCACTCCCAAGCTTAGCTTCTTCTAAGGCCATGCGTAAAAAAATATCGTGAGCCATAGCCCCTCATATGTACAAAATAAGCCCATAATTCTAGCAAATTATGCGATTTTTTGGTAGAGTAATTGCATTAAGAGAAGGCAAATCTTTCATGCGCAAATATATCCTCATTTTCCTCTATATTCTTTTTTCTCCCCCAACGTACGCCTTCGATCCATATTCTAACACTGAGCTTGATACCATTAAAAAAGAATACCTAGAAGAAATTAATCGTTCCCCACAAGTAATCCGTAACCCTATGGCAGTAGAAAAAATTAATGCTATAGGTAAAAAATTAGCGCAAGCAGGAGAGGTACCGTTTGCTAGTTTTTTTATAGTTAACTCAGATGAAATGAACGCTTTTGCAGGCCCTGGTGGATATATAGGCATCCATTCTTCTTTAATTGCAGCAACTGATAACGAAGACGAGCTAGCAGCTGTAATGGCCCACGAATTAGCCCACGTTAAGCTGCATCATTTATACGACATGATTGAACATGAAAAACTAATGAAAATTCCCACAGCAGCTTCCATGTTAGCTGCAATTGCGCTTGGAATGCTAAACCCTGCGCTAGGAACAGGCGCAATGGCAGCGACTCTAGCAGGCGGGGCGCAACAATCTATTAACTACACGCGTTATCATGAAAGGCAGGCCGATCGCATTGGGATGCAAATGTTGCAAAAAGCAGGGTATAACCCTATTGCCATGGCAAACTTTTTCCAGAAGTTGCAAAATCAATCGCGTTATTATGCAAGAGATAATATTCCAGCCATTCTTCTAACTCACCCCCTTGATCAAGAACGTATAGCCGAAGTAGAAAACCGCCTGCCTAAAAAACCTAACCCAGTTTTTAATAATAATTTAGATTTTCAACTATTTAAAACCATCATTCGCGTAGCATCTACTAAAGATCCAAAAGTTTTGTTAGATTATTATACCAATGCTAAAGATACCCCAGCTAATCGCTACGGGCTTGCACTTACCTTGCTAGACACTAATCGCTTTACTGAAGCATACAATAAACTATTACCTCTAGTTGATCAAAATCCCAACCATCCTTTTATAACTATTTCCCTTGCGGATGCAGAAATTGGTAAGCACGACAACACAGAAGCGATTAACACCCTAATTAAATTGCACCAAGCATATCCTGAAATGCAGGCAGTGATGCTAGCACTAGCCCAAGCATACCTTGCAACTAATCAAGCAGACAAAGGCGCGATGTTGCTTACTAAAGCATTTAGGCAAGAACCGCACAATTTAACAATATGTAAATCTTTAGCCAAAGCAGAAGCACAAAACAAACGCGAAGCCTATGCTTACTTTACTGAAGGCCAATGCGATCACTTACAAGGTCATGATAATGTAGCAATTTTGCGGTTAAAAACGGCATTAAAGTTGGTTAAAAATGATAATTATTTAAAGGCACGAATTGAAGCTAAGTTAGAAGAAATACGCTTTTTAGCACAGTTTAGTCAGCGAAAGAAAAGCTAATGCTCTTTAATATAGAGTAAAATGCGGCTACACTTTTGATCTTGTTTAATGTGGAGTTAAGCACATGATCTATCATTTATCCTCGCAACTTGCACAAACTGACTGTTTAGTTATTGGTATACTAGAAGATGAGAGCTTAACACCTGAGCTTAGCCAACTAGATAAAAGTTTAAATGGTCTATTAAGTAGGTTAATTAAAAAACTCCAAAAGCCTGGCCAGTTTTGTTACCAATCAGATCTTGAAGCGTCCACACTTAATATTGGCGCAATTATTCTCATAAGCTGTGGTAAAAAGGATAAATATACTGCAGAAGTATTAGAAAACCATCTGAAAGCCAGCGTCAAAGCAGTTTTAGCGCAAAACTGTGCTAAAGCTACTTTACATTTTCCTTTGCTAAGTAATATAACTCCTGATCAGCAGCTTGAATTTATATTAAGGGTTGTAGACTGTTCTTTGTACATTCAACCCCAGTTTAAAACTACTTCCAATAAACAAGCCTTACAAGAAATCTTTATTCATGAGGCTTCAGCAACCCCTAAAGCTTTATGCGAAGCTATTATTATTGCAGAAGCCATCCAATTTACCCGTAACTTAGCCGACTTACCTGCAAATCACTGCACTCCAAGCTATTTAAGTAAATCATGTGTTGAGCTTGCTAAATCAGTTCCTAACGTAAGCTATAAAATTTTGCATAAAGAAGAAATTCAAACCTTAGGCATGGGCGGTTTACTTGCTGTAAGCCAAGGATCTGTTGAACCTCCATGTTTTATTGAGCTTAAGTATCAGGGGCTAGAAACTAAAGGCGATCCTATTGTCTTGATAGGCAAAGGGGTAACATTTGATGCTGGGGGGATTTCTATTAAACCTGCAGCTAACATGAATGAAATGAAATTTGACATGGCAGGAGCTGCGACTGTTTTAGGAGCAATATTCGCATGTGCTAAATTGAAACTCCCTATTAATCTTATTGCCCTAGTACCTGCTACAGAAAATTTACCTAGTGGCACAGCAGTAAAACCTGGGGATGTTATAACCATGATGTCCAAACAAACAGTTGAAGTGTTAAATACTGACGCTGAAGGTAGGCTCATTCTTGCTGACGCTCTTTGTTACGCTGAACAATTTAAGCCAAAATACGTGATTGACATTGCAACCTTAACAGGCGCCGTAATTGTTGCATTAGGTAATGTAGCTTCAGGAATTATGGCAAATGACGAAGCTTTAGCTAATGCCCTTCTTGAAGCAGCACAAAAAAGTTTAGATAAAGCATGGCGCCTCCCGCTGTTTCCTGAATATCGCGAAAAGCTTGACAGTCCAAATGCCGACTTAATTAACGCCAATTTTGACAGATCAGCAGGCAGTATTATAGGCGGAATATTCTTAGAAAGGTTTGTTAAAGATTATCGTTGGGCGCACATTGACATAGCAGGAACTGCTTGGATTTCAGGTAATAATCGTGTAGCTACAGGGCGTCCTTTGCCATTATTGCTGGAATTTTTACGTAATGCTAAATAAGCAAATTGATTTTTATATTATTAATACACCCTCTTTAGAGAAACGTTTAGCTTTTATTTGCCAACTAATTGAAAAAATATATAACATGAACCATCAACTTTTTGTTTTTTGCCAAACAGAAAAAGACGCCAACCTCATTGATGAGGCTTTATGGACATTCAAACCAGACAGTTTTATTCCGCATCATTTGCAAAATGAAGGACCAACCCCTCCAGCTCCTGTCCAAATAGGTACCAATACCCCGAGCAAACAGTTTAAAGATATTTTATTAAATCTTAGTTTTTCTATCCCAAATTTTTACCTGCAATTTAAGCGAACCATTGAAATTATCCATGATGATGCTGAAGTTAAAGCAAAAGGCCGCATTCGCTACCGTACTTATCAAGCTAATGGGTGTATACTAGCGGGCCATCAAGTTGACATCCAAAAATTACACGAATTAAAGGAGACTGTTTGTGACACTGAAGGTTAGTATTTTTGCTTGCTTAGACGGAAAAATTAAAGAAGGCTCTACCGTTTTATTACAAGGTTGGGTAAAAACAAAACGTGAATCTAAAGCAGGGGTTACTTTTATTCACCTATCCGATGGTTCTTGTTTTAACCCTTTACAAGTTGTAGCCCCTGAATCTTTAGCGAACTATGCAACTGATATTGCAAAAATAACTACCGGGTGTTCTTTGGCTGTTGAAGGCAAGCTAATTAAATCTTTAGGAAAAGGCCAGCAGTTTGAAATAGAAGCTGAGCAAATTACTGTTATTGGCTGGATAGATAACCCTGATACCTATCCAATCCAGGCTAAAAGACATACATTAGAGTTTTTGCGTGAAGTTGCGCACTTAAGGGTGCGCACCAATACTATAGGCGCTGTAACCAGAATAAGGCATTCCCTTGCCCAAATTATTCATCAGTTTTTTGATAATCGCGGCTTTTACTGGATTACAACTCCTATAATCACAACTAGCGATTGTGAAGGCGCCGGCGAGATGTTTAGAGTGAGCACTTTAGACTTATGTAACCTACCCAAAACAGCTGATCAAAAAATTGACTATAACAAGGACTTTTTTGGCCAAGAAGCCTTTCTTACTGTATCAGGGCAGTTAAACCTTGAATCTTATTGCTTAGCTATGTCAAAAGTATACACTTTTGGCCCTACTTTTAGAGCAGAAAACTCTAACACCTCACGCCACTTAGCAGAGTTTTGGATGGTAGAACCTGAAGTTGCTTTTGCCAACTTAGATGACATAGCGCTCTTAGCGCAAGACATGATTCAAACAATTGCGCAAGAATTATTAGCTAAAAGACCAGATGATTTAGCCTTTTTTAATCAACATATCCACCCTGATTGTATTAACAGGCTAGAACATCTTGCCACAACAGATTTTGAGCGTATTACCTACACTAAAGCTATTGAGCTTTTACAAAAAGCTAAACAAAAGTTTACTTTTCCGGTGGCTTTTGGGCTTGACTTACAATCAGAACATGAGCGTTATCTATGTGAAGAGGTATTTAAAAAACCCTTAGTAGTTACTGATTACCCCCAAGAAATAAAAGGTTTTTATATGCGCCTTAATGAGGATAATAAAACCGTTGCCGCAATGGATATATTAGCCCCAGGAATCGGTGAGATAATAGGCGGTAGCGAAAGAGAAGATCGTTTACCTATCATAGAAGAACGCATGCAAAAAATAAACTTACCTATTAAAAACTACAATTGGTACCTTGATCTAAGACGCTACGGATCGGTGCCCCACGCAGGCTTTGGCCTTGGCTTTGAAAGGTTAATCAGCTACCTTACAGGTCTTAACAACATTCGTGACGTAATACCATTCCCCCGCACTCCGGGACATGCTGAATTTTAAGGATAAAATATATGTTACTCCCATTGTTAGCAATATTTTTTGGCCCTTTAGCTCTCGGAGCCTTTATCTTTTATTACCAAAGAAGGCAAAAAGAATTGTGGTGCATTTATTTAATGCAACTTGAAGGCACTTTAGAAAAGCAAACAGCAACCTTAACCCAACAGCAGAACCTTTTTGCGCAAAATATGGAAAATTTATTAAAACAAAACTTTAATGAGGGACTTCTTAAAATTCAGCAACTTAATGCCGAATCAATTCAAACTCAAATGAAAGATGTACGTGAACAAATGACCCATAGCTTTAAACAACACGCAGATAGTCTTACTTCACACTTACAAAGTTTATCGCACCATGTAAGAATGCAGCTTAATGGTTTAACAGAGCAAGTTAATCAACAATTATCTAAAGGCTTTGAAAGCACCTCCTCAACTTTTGTCGATGTAATTAAGCGCTTAACTATAATTGACGAAGCTCAAAAGAAAATCACTGAACTTTCAACTCATGTGGTTAGTTTGCAAGATGTGCTTATGGATAAAAAAGCAAGAGGTGCCTTTGGAGAAGTACAACTTGCCAATATAATTGCCAACATGATGCCGGCATCACATTACCAAATGCAATATACCTTAAGCAATCAAAAACGTGCTGATTGTATATTATTTTTACCAGAGCCAACCGGTAATTTAGTTATCGATGCCAAATTTCCCCTCGAAACCTATCAAAAAATGCTGCTGTGTGAGCAAAATAGTTATGAAAGGAAAACCCTCCAGCAACAGTTTAAACAAGATATGCATAAACACATTAAAGATATTGCCGAAAAATATATAATCCCCGAAGAAACAGCAGATGGCGCCATTTTATTTATCCCCGCTGAATCAATCTTCGCTGAAATTCATGCAAACTATCCAGACATAATCGCACTTTCGCAACGTCTAAGAGTATGGCTAGTTTCCCCAAGCACTTTAATGGCCGTATTAACCACAGCGCGCGCGGTTTTAAAAGACGACGCAACAAAAAAACAAGTGCATATAATTCAGCAACACTTGCAAGCCCTAGCGCAAGATTTCGGGCGTTTCGAAAAACGCATGGATAAACTTTCTAAACACATTGATCTCGCCCATCAAGACGTAAGTGAAGTTAATACTTCCGCGAAAAAAATATCGCAACGTTTTCAAAAAATTGAAGCTGTTGAGCTTGAGGTAGAGACTAGTACTAAAGGGTTTATTGAATGAAACAAGATATTCGTTGGCATCAGCGCCTTAATAATTACACAAAAGCCTTAGCGCAATTATCTGCTGCAGTTCTATTAGCCCAAAGTAGGCCTTTATCTCTATTAGAAAAGCAAGGACTGATTCAAGGTTTTGAGTTTACCCATGAATTGGCATGGAATGTAATTAAAGATTATTTGTTTTTTCAAGGCCAATCTAACATAACAGGTTCAAGAGATGCTACTCGAGAAGCTTTTAATAAAAATCTAATTACACAAGGGGAAGTGTGGATGGAGATGATCAAAAGTCGTAATCAAACGTCACATACTTATAACCAGATAGTTGCTGACGAAATAGTTGATCAAATTTTAAAACAGTATTACCCCTGCTTCAAAGATTTTCTCAAGACTATGCACGATCTTAAAAAAAATAATGAGCAAAACTAACGAAAAATATGGATTACCCTTAAGGGTAATCACAAGCTTAACTGCAATTATTAAAAGACATCCAGCAGTTAAAGAAGTTATTTTATATGGATCACGCGCTAAGGGTAACTATCAACCTGGATCAGATATAGACTTGTGCTTAATTGCCCCTCTGCTCACATTACAAGAACAATCTATTATTGAAAATGAGTTGGATGACTTATTGCTCCCATGGAAAATTGATCTATCTGTTAAACATAAAATTGAATCTCAAGAATTGCTTGAACATATAGATAGGGTTGGAATTTTGCTTTGAACTGGCAGTGCCAGCTTTCATTTATTGAAAATCTCGTGGAATATTTTGTTGCCAGGTTTTTGTTTTTAAAATACGCCCATTCTGCAGAAGACGCCGTACTGCTTTAACATGAAAAAATTGTTTATCTGAATCAATCTTGAGCGTAAATTGCACCTCTATTTTTCTGTTTTGCTTAGGTAGGTTTACTGTGTCATTACCATATCCTATAAACGAAACTTTGGCAGGATCAGCATTAGAGACTTTATAGGTTACGGTGTAATGACATTGATAGCTGGCATCGTCTGGTAGTTTAACTCGATATCCTTCACTACTGCTGGCAAGCCAGTCGCCTTTTTTATTCTGTTTCACGTTAAATGCAGGTGGTGCTAAAATGACCTCTTCTTTATGTATTTTATCCTCAGGAGGAACATTTACGATTATGGGTAACTCCATGTAGGAAGTTCCATCATTAACGGCCAACTGAGTTACCATAGAGTATGGCGTGGGCCAAATCATAGGAAATTGTGCATTAGATACACTCACTCGAATGCGATGCCCAGCCTTAAACCGCCAGGTTGTAAAATGTAAGGGAAACTTTAAGCGAAAAAATTGATTTTTCAGAATAGCCGTTGGCAGCACCCGTGAAACCCGCTGAGCACCATTAATTAACCCTCCCGTAATAAATGCAACACGTCCATCCGGGAAAACATCCTCTAAACGTACAATCCAATCAGCTAAAGGAGCACTGGCAGCAACGTTGAGCTCTACTCTAGGATTTCCTAATACAACACTGTCCTTTGTCAATACGTTAGAATCATACACCAAGGCATCTTTATCCGCATTTTGCATATCTGGCGTGGTTTCACCCCACCAATTTAACACCCCTTTTCCACCTGCTGGCCTATACACGAGGCTATCAAAAACTGGTTTTGCACCACCTTCTAGCTTGGTTGCCAATTGTTTATCATTTTTTAATAAAAGAATCATGTTCGTTGTTTTAGTTTTTGGCGGAAAAAATTGCGCATAATAGCCTTGTGTCGCTGTCATCGTAGGATGAACCGGATCACGAATAAACACCCGCATACGTGGCTCGTCTAATATTCCAGTATTTTCCTGATTTAAAACGGTTTTCCACCAACGAACGGCCTTATTTTTCCAATCTTCGCCCTTACCTGTAGGCCAAGCGTGATTTTGCGGGCCTATTTCAATTTTAACAAATGACTTTAAATGATTGAATAAATTTATAGCAAAATCCCGGTAACCATCCAACAAACTGCCAAATGCATACACTGGAATTTGAATACTGGAATAATCATTGGCTATTGAATGCTTCTGCCAAAATACCCCATCACGTTGATGCTGCAAATAATTAAAGATAGAAGGTATTTGGTTAAAACGATCTTTGAAATACTCAGCATCAATAGGATACGAAGGCGAAAGAGGAAATGCATTATCAGTATCTATTTCTAAAGAAAATATATCAATATGCAATGCGCCATCAATTTGATGAATATCATTTGCATATAAATCTTCTGAGCCGTGCGCAACCAAAAGGCCTTTCAAAGCAGGTGGATTTTTCATTGCGGTCATTAAAGAGTTGAATGCTCCCCATGAAATCCCTTGCATACCAATACGCCCATTACTCCAAGGTTTTTTAGCAAGTTGCTCAATAATCTCGCGGATATCTTGGAGCTCTATATCAGAATATTCACGAGGTGGTAAAACACCCTTAGATGAACCTGTCCCGCGAACGTCAACCCTTGCCACTACAAAGCCGTGGCGTGCAAAATAACCCTGAATATTTGCGTCTCTCTCAAAAAAACTATCGTCTTTTCGGTATGGGAGGACTTCAAGAATAGTGGAAAACCGTTCGCCAGGATAAGTAGGTTTCGGAAACCAATATGTTACGGATAATGGAACCTTATCCGCCATGACTAACCATTGTTTAGAAGATTTAACGACCGCATAACTTGCAGCATCTTTTGCCAATAGTGGCAAACAAAAGCAGCTCAACATAACTACTAGTAACCTAGCAGCAGCAAAGGCATATTTATTTTGCATTATCATCCTCTTTTTGCATTACATTATCATTGGTAGGTTGCAAATAACCTTGATATTTATACAAAACACGTTCATAATACCCTTGATATTTTGACATTTATAGGGTGTAAGATGGATCGCGATTTGTTACAAACATTACGTGCATGGAAGAATTCAACCACTCGTATGCCCTTATTAATACGTGGCGCACGTCAGGTGGGAAAAACTTACTTAATACACGCATTTGCTAAACAGTATTTTGAGCATACTCTATCAATTAATTTTGAGCGTGAAGAAAAATTTAAACTAGCCTTTGAAAGTATGATACCCATAAATATTGTACAACGTCTATATTTACAGAGCGGGCAACAATTAATCCCTGGAAAAAGTTTATTATTTTTAGATGAGATTCAAGAGTGTCCACAAGCGTTAAAAGCTTTACGCTATTTCAAAGAAGAACTACCTGAGTTGCATGTCATTGCAGCAGGTTCTTTATTAGAATTTACGTTAAATAATGAAGATATGCGCATGCCAGTTGGGCGAATAGAGTCACTATTTTTAAAGCCATTATCCTTTTTAGAGTATTTGTCGGCTATAAACCTAGCTCATCTACGAGATTTTTTGCACCAAGTGACTGTAAAAGAAGGAGTTCCCGAAGACGTGCATCACATATTATTGGAGCATTTGCGCCGTTATTTTATGTTAGGCGGATTACCAGCTATTATAGAAGAATATATTATTTCGCAAAATTTAGAACGCGTTCAATCCAAACAGTTATCACTTATCCAATCCTATAGAGATGATTTTGGAAAATATGCGAATAAAACCAAGCATAGGTATATGCAACAAATTTTGAAAGAAGCACCGGGATTAGTAGGCGAAAAATTTATGTATAGTCGTATTGATCCTAATTTGCGTTCACGAGAAATTAAAGAAGCTTTGGGGTATTTATTGCAAGCCAATTTGTTGCACAAGGTATGCCATACCAATGCAAGCGGTCTGCCATTGAGTGTGCAAGCCAGTGACAAGAATTTTAAAGTTTTGTTTTTTGACATTGGCTTAATGAATGCCATGAGTCAATTATCTCCTGAGATCTTTCTCCAACAAGACTTATTATTACTGAATCGAGGGATTCAAGCCGAACAGTTTGCTGGCCAGGAGCTATTGGCGTATCAAAAACCATATATACAAAGTGAGTTATATTACTGGGACCGGCAAAAACCTAATAGTAGTGCAGAAGTAGATTATGTCATTAATGTCAATGATCGCATTATCCCTATTGAAATTAAAGCTGGAAAAACAGGCAGTTTGCGATCTTTACAGCTTTTTTTAAATGAAAAGAAATATTCATTGGGAGTTCGACTATCTCAGCGCCAATTGGAAAAACATCAACGCATTTTATCTATTCCTTTGTATATGATTTCAGAAATCGCCCGTTTGGTGGCTAGCTCATAGAAAACTTACCCCATTTTCTAACGTCTCTATGTGTAAATGTGCGGCGATACTTTGGCCTATGTCAGCGAAGGTTTCTCTTCTGCCTATGAATTTTGCTGGTATCTTTGGGCCAAAGGCGATAACTGGGATATGTTCGCGAGTGTGATCTGTGCCTTTGAAGGTTGGGTCGCAGCCATGATCAGCTGTTATTATTACTAAGTCGCCTGGTTGGAGGAGCTTTTTGAGTTCTTCTAGCCTTTTGTCAAATTGCTCTAAGGCATTTGCATAGCCTGCTACGTCGCGGCGATGGCCATAGGAGGAGTCAAAGTCAACGAAATTGCTGAAAATTAAGCTTGCTTGGGGAAAATTTTGCATGGCAGTTATGGTTGCATCAAAAAGTGCCATATTGCCATTGGCTTTAATTACTTCTGTTGAACCTTGGTGCGCGAAGATATCATCGGTTTTGCCAATAGCAATTACTGCTTTTCCTTGATCTTTTAGCTTATCTAATAAAGTAGGCTGAGGTGGAAGGACTGCGTAATCGCGTCTATTCCCAGTGCGATAATATGAACCTTTCTTACCTAAAAATGGTCTTGCTATGACTCTGCCTATGTTATATGGATCAACTAAGCGCCTGGCTATTTCACAGGTCTTATATAATTTTTCAAGGCCAAAGCTTTCTTCATGGGCTGCTATCTGAAAGACGCTATCTGCAGAAGTGTATACAATTGGGGCTAAAGTTTTTTGATGTTCCTCACCTAACTCAGCAATAATAACAGTGCCGGAAGCATGTTTTTCACCTAATACCCCGCACAAGTTTGCTTCTTTTATTAATGCGTCAATAAGCTTTTTGGGAAAGCATTTTGGCGTATCTTTAAAATATCCCCACTCAAATAACACCGGCACACCGGCAATTTCCCAATGCCCGCTTGGAGTGTCTTTACCTAAACTTTGCTCAACCGCATAACCCCACTGGCCTTTTGGTTCAATGTAGTTTTCTTCATCTTGATAACGAATTCCTGTGCTTGACAATAAAAGCCAGTACATACCAAGCTCTGCTAAGTTAGGAATTTTTAATTTGCCTTGGCGCACCCCTTTAATATCAGCTTTATTTTGCAAGCAAGCTTCAATTATATGACCTAAAGTATTACTTCCCTCATCTTTATATAAATGCGCATCTAAACTAGCACCGACTCCTAAAGAGTCTAGCAATAAGACAATAGCACGCTTATGCATTTAAACCTCTACGTTATGACAATAAGTTTCTTTGAGTTTTATTAATAAAATAAATGCAAAAATTAGCCCAATGGGTAACATAATTGCCGCTGTTTGATAATCCCCTAATTGATAAACTCCTGGTCTTTGACTATGTAAAAGCAGAATTTGACTAAAAAGATTTTGAAATATTATATAGCCAATTTGCGTACCAAGAGAAACTAAACTTACTGCTGTTGCTGTCATGCTAGCGGGCTGAGTTTCTGCAACATAGGCGTAACTAATTATTTGCGCTGAAGTAAAAAACCCTAAGGCAAAGAATAAAATATACATAACCAATGGCGCCAAAGGCAAATATAAAATAATTAATATAGTAATTAAAGCGCCCAAAGCTCCAAAACGCATGGGAACTAACCTTTCACCTAATTTATCCGACCATCTGCCCATTAAAGGGCCACCAAAAATAGTGCCTAGGAATATCATGCCATTTATAGAGGCAGCAAGTTCTTTAGAAATATCTAAGCGCGCCATTAAATATAAAGAGCCCATCATAGCGCCAAAAACCGCAATTCCCATATTCATTAAGGTAGCGAACAAAGCAACGCGGATAGCCGCAGAGTTTGTATAGGCCCTTTTAAAGGCTTCTTTAAAGCGTAACCTATTTTCCGCGCCAATTTTATGGGTGTTAGGTTTATCAACTATCCCAAACCCCATAACAAACCACATAGTAACTCCAATAAAGCCAACTACTAAAACTGCATTACGCCACCCTATTTTGCTTACCAATAAGGTCATAGGATACTGCGCAGCTAACCCTCCTAGCATGGCAATAGTTACTATAATTCCTGTCACCATGGCCATCTGGCGCGGTAAAAACCACCTTGAAGCAATTCTAACAGGCCCTAATAAACAAAAAGCACTGCCAACTCCTGTCATAAACCTACACAGAAGAGCAATAAAAAAAGAATGGGCTTCTGCTAAAACAAACGTACTTACGACACATAAAAACATCGCCAATAACATGATTTTTTTGGCTGAATATCTATCAAGCAGGTGACCTGCGACAAATAAAAACATAACATTGGAGAGATAATATATACTTGACAAATAAGCCAGCTTATCTACCTCAATATTAAAATCTTGCATAATATTATCGGCAATTGAAGCAAACATATTCCCTTGAATAAACTCATAGAAAAAAAACAATGAAGCACTAAAACAAACTATCCAGGGCATCCAATTAAAAGAGCGTTCATTTTGCATAGTTGCTACTGTCTCCATGTTAGCTTTCTCCATATTGTTTGCAGTTGGTTTCTTTAATTTTGCTTAAAACAATAGCTGCTAGCAGAATTGCGCTTGGGAATATCCACACTGCATACTGAAAATCGGTTTTAAGGTATGCAGAAACCTCGTTGCCCCGCTTTAATTCAACTAAAAAGGCAAATAAAATCTGCGCCCAAGCTCCACTTCCCATGATTATACAACTGGCGATAGCTGTTGCCTCCCCAACTTGTGAGGGAGGATTAATTTCCGCTAACAAAGGATAGCTTAAAACTTGCGCTGCAGAAAAAAACCCTAAACTTACAAATAATAGAAAAAGTAAAGCCGGTATATGCAAATTAATAAAAATAATAAGCAATAAGGTAAGCGCAGTTCCTATAATACCTAACCACATAATAGGCTTACGCTTACCTTGTTTATCTGATAAATAACCTAGCAAAGGACAGCCAATTAAGCTACCGAAAAATAAGCCGCTAACTATGTTACTAGCCGCAATTGTACTTAGCGCATACTCAATCTTAAGGTAGCTTATTCCCCACAAGGCGCAGAATACTAAAATTGGCAGGTTTAACAAAGCAGTATAACAGCCCGCAAGGTAAATTTGCGGTCTTTTAACCACCGCAAAAAATTTCTTAATAAAGGGTTTTGCGCTATCTTCTTTAGCTTTACAAAAGCCCTTAGGTGCATCTTCAATCCAATATAGAAGCCATAAAAAAATAACTACCCCAACAATTAGATCACATAGTAAAGCAACGCGCCAACTAATAATTTTAAGCAAATAAGCAAATGGAGTATGTGCAAGTAGCCCACCAATAAAAGCCAAAGTTACCGTTATCCCAACCACCAACCCTTTTTTTTCTTGACTAAACCAGCGCGAAATTAAAATAACACACGCAACAAAACAAAAAGCATTGCCAATGCCGGTTAAAAACCTGCCTAAATACATTAAAAATAAACTATGGCTAATAAAAATTAATAAAATACCTAAAATGCACAGCAAAAGAGTTAATAAAATAATTTTTTTAACTGAAAAACGATCAAGTAATATGCCTGCAGGAATTAAAAATAAAGTATTTGCCCAAATAAATGCACTAGAAAGCATGCTGACCTTAGAAGCATTTAAATTTAATTCATGACGTAAAATTGGATTTAATACATCAAAAAGGTTTAACTGCAAGAATTCATAGAAAAAAAAGAGGCCAGCTGACAAACAAATAACCCAAGAAAACAGGCTATCGACATCATGTCGCTCGTTCATCACGGGTAATTCCTATATCACAAAGTGGGTAAGGATTGTACCAACACTAGAGTCTGTTGACAATTACAAGTGCTCAGCTGCGAAAAATGCTAATCTTGAGCGCTCTCCTCTTGTTAAGCTCATATGCGCACTATGCTCCCAAGACTTGAATCTATCTACGGCAAAAGTAAGGCCTGAGGTTGTTTCGCTGATATATGGGGTGTCTATTTGCTTAATGTCGCCTAGACAAATAATTTTGCTACCTGGGCCTGCTCTTGTTACTAAGGTTTTAATTTGCTTTGAAGTTAAATTTTGCGATTCGTCGATAATTATATAACGATTTAAAAAAGTTCTGCCGCGCATAAAGTTTAAGGATCTAATTTTTATTTTATTTTGCAAAAGATCATGAGTGGCAGCGCGGCCAAAGCTCCCGCCTTCTTGTGAGCTATGTAAAACTTCTAAGTTATCCATTAAAGCGCCCATCCACGGGGTCATCTTTTCTTCTTCGGTACCAGGTAAAAAGCCAATATCCTCGCCCACAGGAATTGTTACCCTGGTCATAATAATTTCATTATATAAAGCACTATCTAATACTTGCGTAAGGCCTGCTGCCACTGCCAGCAGGGTTTTACCGGTTCCAGCAGGGCCTTGCAGGGTGACAAAATCTATATCTGGATCAAGCAACATATTTAAGGCAAAGTTTTGCTCACGATTTTTCGCATGAATCCCCCAAACAGCGTGTTTTACGTGGGTATAATCCCGCGTTAATTTTAAAACTGCCGATCCTTTTTCCAGTTTTTTAACCATACCTTGAAAATCATTAGACTTAGTGCTTACGCAGTCATTTGGATTCCATTTTTTCGTTTCAGGCCCAAGAACGCGATAAAATGTATTGCCAGATTCTTGCCAAACTTCTATGTTTTTAGTGTGCTTATCCCAAAAATCATCTTCTAAAACATGTAGACCACTATGTAATAAACTAAGATCTTCGACTACTTGATCGTTATGATAGTCCTCTGCTTGAATGCCTAAAATACCGGCTTTAATTCTTAAATTAATATCCTTAGATACAATCACAACTTGCCGATTAGTAATTTTTTGTTTGAGGGCAAATGCTGTTGCTAGTAAGGTATTATCGGCTTTTTGCCCCGGAAGATTTAAAAATTGCACGCTATCAAATTCTTCAGTTTGAAAAAACAATCTGCCACTATTTTCGGCTAAATTATGTAAAGGTAAGCCTGAAACAATTTGCTCGTGGGTTGCTTGTGCCATCATTTCCATTAAAATACGATTAGCTTGCCTAACGTTTCTTGCAACTTCAGACAAACCAGTTTTATGATTATCTAACTCCTCCAAAACTACCATAGGTAAATAAATATCATTTTCTTGAAAGTTAAAAAATGCACTTGGATCATGCATTAAAATATTTGTATCCAAGACAAATATTTTTCCCTTGCCTATTTTCATCTTTTATAATCCTTATAAACTTTTATTCCACGTGCCAACTAGCCTTAGCTCTATATAAGGCAGTTAAATCACTTGCAGATTTTTTTAACTCATGCTCTAAGGCAAAGCTAGTTCGATTAACTTGATAATATATTCCAAGAGGTATTGGAAATTGCGGAAATCTTAGACGCGCCAGCAGCATTGCCCTATTCAAATTAGAGGTTTGATGTGTAGTCAATGCAGCGTTTTTTGCCGCAACTACTTTAAAAGCTTCATCTTGCATGACTAAGCCCTTTCTAGAGTCTAATCCAAATAGCAAAGGTTCATTATTTTTGAGCATAATAGTATTTTCCTGGCGATTATTTTTAGCACTAAATGCATCAAACGCCCCCTTGTTGAAAATATGACAGTCTTGATAAATTTCCACAAAAGATAAGCCTTGGTGCGCATCTGCACTTACTAAAAGATCTGCTAGCGTATCAGGATCTTTGTCTATGGCACGGGCAACAAAACTAGCCCCTGCTGCTAAAGCAAGCTCTATTGGGTTTAATGGTTCTTGCGTAACCCCTTGCGGGGAAGTTTTAGTGATTTGGCCTTTTTCTGAGGTTGGAGAAAACTGGCCTTTAGTTAAACCATAAACTTGATTATTAAATAATAATACATTGATATTAACATTGCGCCTTAGGGCATGAATAAAATGATTGCCCCCAATACTTAAAGCATCACCATCCCCTGTTATCACCCAAATTGTAAGATCATCACGCAGCGCACTAAGCCCAGTTGCAACCGCCAGGGCGCGTCCATGAATAGTGTGAAATCCATAAGTGTTCATGTAGTATGGCAATCTTCCCGCGCACCCTATCCCGGAAATAAAAACATGTTTTTCTGGCGCAAGCCCTAGCTTGGGCAGAACACTTTGAATAGCCTTTAAAATGGCATAATCACCACATCCAGGACACCATTTAACTTCATTACTATTTGTAAAATCTTCTTTTTTATATGAGGTCATGGCGCACCTCTTCTAAAATGCCTTGCGTTAAAAGCTTAACGTTAAATGGCTGCCCATTACATTGAGATATTAGCTTTGCATCTACTAAATATTTTGCGCGAATTAATTGCCATAAATGGCCGGTATTTAATTCTGCAACCATAACTAAGGTAAAGCGCTGCAATATTTCACCAAGAGATTGCGGTAAGGGGTTAAGGTTTTTAAGATGGAGGTGAGCGAGCTTAGCCCCCGCCTCGCTACACTCTACTAAGGCCGCGCGAATACTTCCATAGGTACTGCCCCAACCAATAATTAATGCCTTAGCATTTGCATCCCCTTCTAGGACTAATTCTGCATACTCATTAGCAATATTTGCAATTTTTTGCGCTCTTAGTTTAACCATTTGCTCATGATTATCCGCAGCATAACTAACAAAACCCCGGTCAGATTGCTTTTCTAGCCCTCCTAACTGATGAATAAACCCAGCAGTACCAGGAATATTCCAACTACGCGAATTATCTTTATCGCGCATAAAGGGCAAAGGAAAGCGATTTTGTTCAATTTTAGGTACATTTACTTTATCAGGATCAGGAATTAACCATGGCTCTGCCGCATTCGCTAAATAGGCGTCTAGCAATAGAATTACTGGGGTCATATATTTAATAGCAATAGCAAAGGCTTCAAGGGTAACATAAAAACAATCCCCAGGAGATTTTGCTGCTATAACAGGAATTGGCGCTTCCCCATGCCTACTATATAAGGCAGCATTTAAGTCACTTTGGCTGGTTTTTGTCGGCAAGCCAGTTGATACCCCAGCACGCTCTATATCAACAACCACTAAGGGTAATTCTGCGCTCACCGCAAGCCCCAAACTTTCCACTTTTAAATCAAAACCTGGACCTGAAGTACAGGTAAGGGCTAACTTTCCACCAAAAGCCGCTCCAAGACAAGCGCAACAAGCGGCAATTTCATCTTCTGCTTGTAAAAGCGCAATGCCATATTGAGATAAATGTGCACAAGCATGTAATACCGGTGACGCCGGAGTTATAGGATAACCTGCTACCAACATGGTTTTTTTAGTTTTTACTGTGAGAGTTGCTAGGGCAAGAGTTAATGCCTCAACCCCATTGATTTGGCGATACTCGCCCTTTTGCCGGGTAATTTTGGCAAAATCAAAGCTTTGCCTTTGGAGTTCGATAGTTATGCAATAATTATATCCTGCTAACAAGGCTGCTTTATTGGCATTATATAATTCTATTTGCTGGTTAAATTTATTTTGCATAAACTGCAGGGTTTGATCTTTGGGAAGATCGAAAAGCCATAAAATCATCCCCAAAACATAAAAGTTCTTGCACCTTTTTGCCTCAGAAATTGACAAATTAAGGCCTTCTACAGCTTTTCTTACATTGGTAATTAATTGCAAACTAATAATTTGATATAAAGATGCCTTGGTGTGTAAAAAGTCAGGCTCCAAATCAGCTTTGCGCCAATCTTTTTCTGTAAACGCTTCTTCATTAATAATTAATAACCCACCTAAAGATAGATTATCGATAGAGTGCTTTAGCGCAGCAGGATTAAGGGCTACCAATACGTCTAAAGCTTCGCCTGCGGTATAAATAGGAGTATCAGACATAGCAAGCTGAAACCCTGAAACCCCAGCTAAAGTGCCTGCAGGCGCGCGAATTTCTGCAGGAAAATCAGGTAAAGTTCTAACTTCTCTCCCCGCAACTGCTGCTGTTATGGTTAATTGCTCGCCTAATAACTGCACCCCATCACCAGAGTCTGCGGTAATCCTTATTACTATAGGCCCTTGCATTTACATAAATTCCTTTTTAACCAAAATATGATTAAACCAAATACTTAACAAAATCACCGCAATGCTCCCTAGAATATCTACCATATAATGCCACCCTAGTATTACGCAAGCTATAATGATCATTGAATTAAAAATAAGCAATGCCGAGCAAAAATAAGTCCAGCAGCGCACTGAATATACCAACAACAGAGCCCAGATTGCATGGAATGAAGGAAATGAAATAAGTCCTCCATCTTTAGTAGAAGGGGAAATATAATGATGAATTTCATTAAACTTAATTCCTGTTGCATACTGTTCTTGGGTAAAACCAAGACCTCCTATTGAAGATGCCGGGGCTATGGTTGGAAAGAAATAATAAATACTATAACCTATGATTGCAGTTAAAAAAACCAAACTATAATACTCATAAATAAAAACATAACGTCTAAAAATCATTAATAATGATGGCACCAAAATCAGCTCACACGATACTGAATTATAAAAAAAATCCAGTATTTTTTTAACATATGGATGATATTCTAAACTAGCAACATAATCATTAACCCTAACGTTTAATAATTTATCAAACTTTATTAATGCGTTATCAATTGGAGTAAATGGGGTTTGTTGAATTGATTCTGATCCCCATAAAACTAAGCTAAACAAAAGAATTCCTAGGCCAAATTCCCGCAGAAAGAAACTACCCCACACCTCTTCTGTAAAATATATCTTAAGTCCTTTGGAAGCCATAAAGCAGGTAAAAATTGCGGTAATTATATCAGGTAGCATGTAATGATTGCCGGGAAATTGGTAAACGAGCTGATTAACTGCCATAGCCAAAAGGCAAAGGAATAAAAATATTATGCTAACTATCAGTACCAACCTTTCTCTATATAAGCAAAGCATTAACCCCCCATTTTGCTTTCAAAACTCTCCCATCTAGGACAAAATCAAGCAGACTTTTTGTTAACCGTTTAGCTGAAGGTAGCATATCACCAGCTAATAAATCACCTTTTTCTAAAGCAAGCAAGACATTACCCTTAATACCATTGACACTCTTTATTAATCCTCTTGCAGGAATAAACTGATAAAACAAGTAAGGAGAAGTTTCTCTTGGTAAGTTAATGTAGCCTAAACTCTTGATAAGGCCCCACTCAAACCTACAAAGGCACGCTTCGATAGTTACTTTATCTAGACTAAACTTTAGGTTTTCGATTGTGTCTTTATATATTTTATAGACCGCTAAATCTCCCTCCTCTTTTGGCAGTAAAGCTAAAATAAGTTCATTTACATACCAAGAGGCAAATAATGCCGTATTTTTATTCGAAGAAGAAAATGATTTAATAAACTGCTCAGTATCTATAGGCTCAACCGCCCGCACAGCATATCCATATGGATACACCAATATATCGAACCACAAAGCAATAAATGGTGTTAGGCCTAGCGTAAGCCGTGAGTTTTTTGGACAGTGCATTACAACATTAAGAAGTCCTTTTTCTGCTGAAAAAAGGCTTAAACGCCATTTAGTGTCAGAAACACGCGCGGACTTTAAAACATAGGCAGTTAATTCAATGTTTTCCATAGCCAAATTGCGTTAAAAGTTTAGCATCGTCTAACCATCCTGATTTTACTTTACAAAAACATTGTAAAAAAACTTTTTTGTCCAGCAATTTTTCCATATCAAGGCGTGCGCTTGTTGCTATTTGTTTTAATCTTTTACCTTTTTCACCAATAACCATGCGCTTATGGCTTTCTTTGTCTACAATAATTAAAGCATGAATTTTATCTAATGTAACACTTTCTTCATAAGACTCAATTATAACGCTACTTCCATAAGGCAATTCCTGCCCACAAAGACGAAAAATTTTTTCGCGTAAAATTTCAGCGCATAAAAAACTGCGGGAGCGATCGGTGTATAAGTCTTCACTATATCTTGGCTCACCTAAAGGTATCATAGAATGAAAAACCTTTATTAAAGCTGCAATTTGCATGTTTTTCTTAGCAGATATGGGAACAAGCGCTGCAAAGGCAAAGTTTTCCTGGATTTTTTGCATAAAAGGTAACAATAAGTTTTGATCTTTTAATAGATCTACTTTGTTAATTATCAATACACAAGGCAAATTAGCTGCCTTTATTAGCTCAAGCAAAGCCACGTCCTCAGGCTTAAATATGCATGCTTCAATAATAAAACCAATAACATCTACCCCTATCAAGCTATTTATTGCAGTCTTATTCATCAAACGATTAAGTAATTTTTTCTTTGCAAGATGAAACCCTGGGGTATCGACGAAAATACATTGATAATTAGGTACCGTATGAATTCCTAAAATAGCATGTCTAGTTGTTTGGGGTTTACGTGAAGTTATACTAAGCTTGGTGCCTAAAATTGCATTTAATAGGGTAGATTTACCAACATTTGGTCTACCTACTAAGGTAATTGTGCCACAGTGAGGTTTATTTTCCATTGTATTCCATTTAAAATGCTAAGAGTAAATGCCAAATTTTGGCGTAATATTACCAAATCCCTAAAACCATGACTATTAAAACCAACATAGAGGGCTTCAATAAAGGCTTTACGCTGTTAGAAGTTTTATTTTGTCTCAGCATTATGGCAATTTTACTACTCATTGCGCTCCCAAACTATTCTAGCTATTCTGCCAAAACTGCGCGCGCTGCGGCTAAACTTGATTTACTTAATATAGCGAGCAAACTAGAAACTTATTTCTTAGAGCATCATACTTATAAAGGTGTAAATACTGCTGACTTAATTAAATCACTCCACTCATATCCTTACTTTCATCTAGCCATTAAATCTTTAAGCCAAAACACTTATACCCTTATTGCCCACGCAAACCCTAAGCAACAAAGTTTAGATAAAGCATGCCCTACCTTGGTGTTAAATCATTTAGGCCAAAAAGGTGTGCTCGACAATCTTGGGCATTATAATTACTCAGATCCGTCAGCATGTTGGTAATTTTATCTATTTGTACTATAATTGTAGATACATGTAACTATAGATAGAAGTTGTGTATTATGACCATGCTGCGCGGCCTTTTGCCTACTCTGGTGGCAAGATACGAAATGCAACAGAAGTTAGATAACGAAAATAAGATAATAAAAGATTTACAGAATAATCCTCTAGAGCAGCAATTTGCCCCACTGCACAATGAGAATCCAGCGAACGCAAAAGATCAAATAAAAATCCATAATGCAAAAGCCTTAGAGTATAATAAAGAAATTGAAGGATATAACAATATAATCCATACAAGCCTAGGTTTAAATAAGCCCACAGCAAGCGATGAACTAAACTGGAATCTTATAAATATACTGGATGAATTAGTTAAACAAGAAACTGCTAAATACCCTGGTATACCAGTAAATACAGCTTTCTTAAAGGCTATAGAAGGCCTTCCCAAAAGCTACATTAATACTTTTAGATTTCAAAGCCAGCATGAACGAGGAGCCTATCATTGGGGACCAGAGAATATGTCTATGCCGTTGCGTTTTGCTCTAAACTTGTTTTTTACTGTATGGATATTGGTTACAGCACCATTTACCAAGAAGGATCCTCATGAAAGCCTTGGAGATAAATTAAAGCATTTATGGGGGCTCAATTATTATAACCTTTTTAAAGAAATAGCAACCGATCTCCCGAACATTAGCAACAGTTTGCCCACAAAACCAAAGCTTAAGGGGAAGGAAGCTGCAAACCCGGAAAAAGTTACCTCAAACCACGACAATCCATTTTCAACCACTCCTATTGATAAAAAAGATGCTGATCCTTTCAAAGAAAGTCATACTCCCAAGAAAAAGAAGTAACTTATAAGTCATCCCAACCTACTTTTAACTCTTAACCTCGACACTAATAGCCTGATCAGCAAGCTCTCTTAAACGCGAAGCTGGCATACTGCCTGATTCTGCATAAATTGCTACTTGGTTTTTAAACACCATAAGGTAAGGGATAGATTTGATTGCTAAGCTATCTGCTAAAGCAGGGCTTTCATCTATGTTAATTTCGGCAAAAATAAGCTTAGGGTAACTTTGAGCAACTTCATGATATACCTTAGAAAAAGCCGTGCAAGGAGCGCACCAAGGAGCCCAAAAATCAAGAAAAACTATAGCATTTGTAGCAATACATTTATCAAAATCCTCACTTTTAATTGTCAAAACTGTCATTTAACCTCCTTTAAAATCGCCAAAAGTTTAGCAAAAATCTCATCTTCTTTACCTAATCCATCAACCTTATAAACTTTAGGGGCTTTTATATCCCCTGACTTTTGCCAATCTTGATAATAAGCTAATAAAGGCGCGGTCACTGTATGATATACGTCTAAACGTTTACGCATAGTTTCTTCCATATCATCTTCCCGCTGAATTAAAGGCTCGCCTGTAATATCATCGCAATTTGGAACCTTGGGAGGATGAAAGTCAAGATGATATATTCTCCCTGAAGAAAGATGCACCCGCCTTTTAGTCACTCTTTTCATTAATTCATCATTAGGAACATAAAGCTCAATTACAACATCTAACTGAATATTATTGGAGCGCATCCCTTGTGCTTGGGCGATTGTTCGTGGAAATCCATCTAACAAATATCCATTTGCACAATCTGCATTTTTAAGACGCTCTTTAACAACAGCAATAATTATCTCATCCGATACAAGTTGGCCATTTTGCATAATAGTTTGCACTTGAAGACCTAATGGAGTTTTATCTTTAATGGCTTGTCTTAACATATCTCCTGTTGAAATTTGCGGAATATGTAAATACTCCATTAACCTTTTCGCCTGAGTACCTTTACCAGCTCCAGGGCCACCCAACAGCATTAACCGCATACGACCTCCTTTTTATCTCCCACAACGCAGAAGCTGCGCTCTATAAATTTGCGATCTTGCACTTACTTTATGTGCAACCCTTAAAAGCCAAGGTTTACGTAAATAAGTTTTGCGCATATAACCCCCAACCCCTTCATGATAAGCTAAATATAAACGATATGGATCATTACGCGGAATATGGGCTTTAATATAAGCTTTATTTGCATACCACCCTATAAAATCAACAGCATCGGCAAAAGAATGTCTTGAAGACCAAAAACCGCCGCGCATATTTTGATATCCCCGCCAAGTACCATCTAGCGCTTGGGCATAACCATATGCAGTTGAAACTCTACCCCACGGAATAAACCCTAAAAGCCTTTTCTTAGGCGGCAAAGCATAAGCATCAAATCTTGATTCTTGATGCACAATTGCCATTTGCACAGGCACAGGCACATGCCAAATACGCTCAACTTTTTTGGTATGCTGATACCAACTTGGATATTCTTTAAAAATATAACAAATATGATTAACATTACTTGGCACTCTTTTGGTAGCGCAAGATGTTAATAGCGCAAATGCTATGATAATCACACAACTATGAATGATACTTTTCATAAAAACCAGATTGAATTACAACTGCTAGAGTATTAGTATCAGAAAATTTTATGAAGTAAAAGATCCCAGTGACCCACATTCTTGTTTTTGACATCGAAACAATCCCAGATTTAGCATCTGCACGTAAGCTTTATCAGCTTGAAGATTTAACTGATCATGACGTTTTTCAAGCGCTTAAGGCTCTAAGACGCGAAAAAGTAGGCCATGATTTTCTACCGCATCACTTGCAGCAAATTATTGCTATCTCGCTCGTCTATGCTAATAACAATAACATTAAAGTCTGGTCGTTAGGCGAAGAAACATCTCCTGAAAAAGAACTAATTGAGCGTTTCTTTGCAGGAATTGATAAATTTACCCCTACGCTTATAAGCTGGAACGGCGCAGGGTTTGATTTACCAGTTCTCAACTATCGCGCTATGTTACATCAAGTAGCAGCGCCTACTTTTTGGGAAGTTGGTGAGCAATCATCTTTATTTAAATGGAACAACTACTTAAATCGTTTTCATTATAGACATCTAGATTTAATGGATGTTTTAGCTTTATATCAAAACAAAGCCTTTGCCCCGCTTGATGAAATTGCCACAATGTTGGGGTTTCCCGGCAAAATGGGTATGTCAGGAGCTAAGGTTTTTGAACAGTATACCCAAGGCAACCTTACAGAAATACGTAACTACTGCGAAACTGATGTATTAAATACCTACTGCGTATATTTAAGGTTTGAGTTAATGCGTGGCAAGTTATCTCCCGCTAATTATCTAACCCAACTCCAAAACTTAAAGACTTATTTATTAAGCGATGCTACTAAACCGCATTGGCAAGAGTTTGTGCAAAAAATCGCTTAAAGGCTCATTGAATTTACACATCAAAAATGCTATATTGGCCCTCCTAAATGGTCGCATGGTTATTGTGGATATTCTAAAGGAGTAGGAAGTAGGCATAATAAAGGAGCACAAAAGAACTTAACATATTGCGACTTGGAGACAAAAAACCGAGTACAAATATGGCTTTTGAAGACTTTACCAAAGAATTTTTAAACCCTGTAAAAATTAACTTAGCCCAAGAAGATTTAAAAAAAGTTCTTGATCGCATTTATTCTCCATATAATCCACCTGTTTACTTTAATACTCAAGACACTGACAACCTTATAGCTGAGGTTGAAAAATTTAAAAAAACTTCTGAATTCCAAAAACTTCTCGGCCAATATCAGCTCCTAGTGCACCATTTGAATATGTGGTGTACAAACAACAAGATTCTCAAACAGCAATATGGGGTGGAAGTTTTCACATCTCATTTTAGGTTGGTTTTTTTTGACGCCATGTATAAAGGGCGCGAATTTTTATTTTTCGCTGAAGGAAAAAGATGTCTCGAAAATATATGTGCCCTCCTAGAAAACGCAGATATTGCGATCGATAAAAAGAAAGAAGTGTTACTTTCCCTCCAAGAAAGCATTCTTGTTTGCGCTGATGGAACTTTCGATCAAATCCGCCGGGCTAAAAATGAATTTCTTGCCTCAACTGGCTCTAATGCTCTCATCCAAGCTTGTAAAGAAAGGTTAGCTGAACAGATTGCCCTTTCATATAATTTAATGACAAATAATGAGTTTCTCGTACAAACAAATGCCCTAACCGGAATGCAGATTCACTATACAAACACTTACCTTAATTTAATTAAAGAAAATTATGGGATAGATGTTACTGACAAAACTACAACTAGTTTAAATGGCAAAGCCGCAAATTTTAAAGCTTACTTTGCTAAAATGTTTAACCCTAATAAATTTATTGATATTTTAATTGATAAATTTACTCCAATTTATACAAATCTATATGCAGATATTAAGAATAAAGCTTTTAAAAATGAAGTAACCTCCATTACTAGTAAAGAACTAAGTAGCTTGGGCTTACAAGCAAATCTAGATGTTTGGAATAAACAATATGCCGATATTTGCCCGTTAAATTTGTATCAGTTTGTAAATGAAATTAATCTACTTGATAATAAATTTTCCAGCGAAGCCGAGCAAGAGGCCTTTCTAAAAGAGCTTAAAAATACATATTTCGCTATGCATGCAGCAATCAAAGCTGAGTGCTTTCATGACAAAGACCTATTAACGATTGCTGATATCAATGCTAACTTCCCGCAAGCTTTGGTTGATTCCTGGAATAACAAATATGGCCATATTTTACGTATAGAAAAAGAAAATTTTCTGCTAAAAAAACTCCAAGAAAATGGCAGTTTTCTCTATGAATTAGATTCTATAGATTTTAACTCTTTTCTTAATGATGTAAGTCTACGCTATACACTAATGCCCCTAAATGAAACCTTACTGACCGCAACTATTGTTAGCGAATTTAATAATAAAAAATATCTAGCTAATCCTGTTAAACCTATTTTGCTTGCAGGAAATGCGGAAAATAAAGATCTTAAGCTTTATTACAATTTAGAACACTATTGGGTAGATAACCAAGGAACCTTAAGTAAGCTTACCCCGCAATTATTTTTAAAATTGCATATCACTACGCAAGATAAAGAAAAAGATATTATATACTGGAAGATTTTCAACGATTTATTACAAGATTATCCTCAAGATCAAGATCTTTTATTATCAACTTTAGGCGTAACTGAAATTGCCAAGATAGCTCAAGCAGGGATGTTTCCGTTATTAAAATTACTCATTGATAATGATTTAATAACCCAAGAGCACCTGCAAGAAACAATAACAATCGAAGAAGGCGCTACGGTTAATCTATTTTGGTTACTTTGCTATCACAATCAAGCTTTTCTTATAACACAGTTAATTAATAAACCTTATTTTAAGCTTGAGAATTTAACGCAAGCTCCAAACAAAGGGTACTATGCAGGCACTAGCGCTTTATGGTTTTTAGCTATAAATAAAAAATTTGCTCTTATTGAGCAATTATTGGATAAAAAACTTTTAACTATTAAGCAATTAGAAAAAGAAGCTGGTCACCTTGAACATACAAGACCAAGCATTTTACAGTGTCTTTGTGCTAGTCACCAATTTGTTCTTATTGAAAAATTATCTAACGCTAACTTACTCCCCAATGAACAATTTATGCTTAACCCAAATCGGCAAAAAGATGCGTTTATGAAACCGCATGATTGTCCGCCTTTAATTTCTCTTGCGCTTGCCCAAAAATTTAATCTTCTTAATACTATAGTAAGTAACCAGAAGTTAAGCACAGCAATCCTTGAAGATGAGTATGGTATAGAAGGGTATAAAATTAATTTTCTTATTATGTTGCTGGCAGCTGCTGATTTTGTCTTAATAGCAAAGCTTATAGAAAAAGATCTACTAACACCTAAGCAGTTGTTATTTTTCCCTAACTGCCCTGAACTTCAACTTGTAAATACCTCGCCTATAAGGGTAATTAGTCAAGTTATACCAAACCCTTATTTATTAAACAAACTGCAAGAAAAAGGGCTTATTACCTCTTTTGGCAGTGCTGTTTTTGTATCAACAAATCCCCTTACGCCAGGTAATGATATTGCTAAAGAAGTTGCCGCAATTTTGCAAAAGTATGAAAACTTAGAACTATCGCTGGACAATATTGCCAAGGCAATGC
>Ga0155589_128_pt1 | contig 63270 bp, 53 predicted proteins | sample RifCSPhighO2_12_FD_107246 | JGI IMG/M metagenome (GOLD analysis project Ga0155589, IMG submission 107246) | Legionellales bacterium RIFCSPHIGHO2_12_FULL_37_14 | reverse complement strand
CAACCCTTCTCCCGCAAGCGGGAGAAGGGAGCTTTTATGATTTATTAAGACGGGACAGCCCTGCCTATCCCTCACATACTAGCCTCTTTAATCAGCCACTCTTTTACTAAAGGCATAGTATTAAAAGCTTGCAACCCAATATCACGTATAAGCCTTAGAGGTTTTAGCGGATTTATACATAGTGAGTTTAAGCCATCTAACAATAAAATTATCTTTGTAACCTCATATTTGCGCTCTCTTTGATAAGCCTTAAGGGCACGAGTTAGTTTTTGCATGCCAAATTGGTTATGGTATTTTACCCAACATCTAAGATCGGCAATTCCAACGTTTAGGCCAAGCCCTGCCATTGGATGAATGCTGTGGGCCGCATCGCCGAGTAATAAAGAGCGGTTACTCACGTAATTTTCTACATGGCGCCTAATAAGCGGAAATGTTATACGCTCTCCCATTACGCTCGCTTTGCCTAAACGGTGCTTAAAAGTATTGCTTAATGTTTCATTAAACTCTTCATCCTGTAAGCTCATTAGTTCTTGAGCATGGGCAACGGTTGTTGACCAAACAATTGCGCATTGGTTTTGCCGAACATAAGGTAAAAACCCCAAAACTCCATTGGTAGAAAAAATTTGATAACAAGCATTTAAATGCGGTTTAGCGGTTTCTACGCTTGCAACAACTGCATGTTGGTTATAAGGTCTTAAGTTAAGTTTAATTTGTAAATCTTCTCTTAAGCTTGATTGGGAACCATCAGTTAACATAACAATTTTAGCGCTGAAAGACGCGTTTTGGCTAATTATCTCAACAAAATCTTCATTTTCAATAAGCTTGACGACTGAAGTAGCATTTAAATAAGTAATAGGGTTAGAATTATTACTAGCACAGCAGTCTAGTAAAGTGCTCGTTAATACTCCCTCTAAACAAAAGGCTCCTAGCTTAGTTTTGCCAATGTGGCGGGAGTCAAAATCTAAGGCAGCAGAGTCTTGGGTATCAGTAAAAATGTGCATGCGTGAATAATTACTTAAGCTATTTTGAGGTAAACGTTTGCTAACATCTAGCTCGTCTAAAAGTGCTAAAGAAGATAAATTAAGCGCATAGAGGCGCTGCACTTTTGCCTTTTCATAGTTAGAACGTTTATCAAGGAGTAATACTTTATAACCTAAAGCACGCATTTTTAAAGCAGATAAAAGTCCAATGATACCCGCCCCAACTACAGCAACATTATATTTCATGTAAAACCTCACCTAAGGGAATGCCGCAGGCTAAATCAGCGCTCGGATATGAGCCAAAACCAGAAGCATATTGAACTAAAAGCGCTTTTAACAAAGTAGATTGATCAAGGCAGGATAAAACGAGGCTGCTTACAGGTTGCAAAAAGCTCGTAGTGGTAAAAAACTCCGCTAAAAAATGCGTAGCTTGACGGATGATTTGTCTATCCTTAGTTCTTAGATCTTGATACAAGGCAAGGGATTTAGGATTTAAACCATTTTGGATAATTGTTTGAGCCAACATCGCAACATCCCTTATGCCTAAGTTTAATCCTTGAGCTGCAACAGGATGTAGAGTTTGCGCGGCATTTCCAATAAAAACTATTTCATCTTGGACTACATGTGGCATAAAAAATTGGCTAAGTGGATAACATTGCAAAGGATAGGCGCTTACAATACGCCCCAAGCGATAGCCAATTGCAGTTTGCAAAGCTTGCAGAATGTAAGCTTGGTCTTTATTTAGTAACTTTTCAGCCTTAGCGTGGCGCATACACCAAACTAAGGAAACAGCTTTTTTGCCTAAAGGTAAAAGGGCCAAAGGGCCTTCTTGAGTGAATAATTCAATAGCAGTAAATTTATGTGGGCGCTTTAAGGTGATTGTAGTAGTTAGAGCAGTTTGTTGATAGGTGTATTTTTCTCTTATAAGGTTTACAAACTTACTTAAATTAGAATTAGTTCCGTCAGATCCGACAATGAGTTTTGTTTTTACGGTAAAACTTTTTTGCAAACCCTTTAGGGTTGCAGTTTTTGTTTTGCTAGCGTAATGCACAAGCTCCGCATGCATGATATTGCAGGGCTTTGTGTCAATAGATGCTTGTAAATCACGCATGGGAATTACAGTGCCCAAAGGATTATTTTTTTCTCCTAAAAGCCTGGTTGCGCCAAATGCTTGCTGCTTAAATACCTGTATTTCATGAATAGGGGTTGCTTTTTTTGCAAGCATGGGCCAAAGCTTAAGAGTAGATAAAATTTGCATACTTGCTCTATTAAGAGCAATGGCGCGGTTATCCTCTCGATGTGAATTAGCAAAATTAGTCTTATCGCAAAGGATAATTTTATAATTGGTATCTTTAAGAGCAAAGCAAAGCAAATTACCGATAATACCTGCGCCAATTATTAATATATCACAGGAAGTAATTGCATTTTCTTTATCCACGCATTAAATCCTCAATATCAGCAATAGCAGATGGCAGATCGTCTGTCAAATTAATAAATGATTTCTCAGTGACTAAAATATCGTCTTCAATCCGTATGCCTATGTTCCACCAAGCAGGATCAACATCTTGAGATTCACTAATATATAACCCAGGCTCTACTGTAAAAACCATATTTTGCTCAAGTTTGCGCCATTGATCATTTTTTTTATAACTACCTACATCATGCACATCTAAGCCTAACCAATGGCCTGATGAATGCATATAAAAAGGCTTATAAGCTTCTTTTTCTATAAGCTCATCAAGAGGGCCTTTAAGAATTTTTAAATCACGTAAGCCACTTGTCATGATTTTTACAATGTTAGTTTGCAACGCTGACCAAGAAATCCCAGGCCTTATATTGGCAATTGTTGATCTTTGCGCGTTAAGAACAATTTCATATAAAGCGCGCTGTCTTGCAGTAAACTGGCCATTTTGTGGAAAAGTTCTAGTAATATCAGCTGCATAGTTAGAGTACTCACAGGCAGCATCTATTAATACTAACTCCCCTGACTTAAGAGGAGCATTGTTATTTGTATAGTGTAAAGTACAAGCATTTTTCCCCGCAGCAACGATAGAATCATAAGCCTGATGCTGACACCCATTATGCATAAAAGTAGCTAAAAGAAGAGCTTCTAATTGATATTCAAAATTAAGCTTAGGACAAGCTTTAATAGCTTTTTTATGTGCTTCTACCGAAATAGCACAAGCTTTTTTAAGTAACGCTATTTCCTCCTCATCTTTAAATAACCGCATTTCACCGAGTAAAGGAGCAAGGTCAATTAATTGAGATGGACAGGTTAAGCCTCTACGCGCCGCGCTTTTAATTTGCAGAAATGCGGCATAAATTGGCGCTTCAACTATTTTATCTTGGCCAATACAGGAATAAACTTGCGTTTTACCTTGAAGTAATTTTGGTAGTAGCTGGGTAAATTCATCGATAGGATAAGCCGCTTCAACGTTTAGTTCCTTTATTGCCTGCGATTGACCAAGTCTAGAGCCTGTCCAAATCTCTTCTTCTTTATGCCGCGGTCTATTAAACAATATAGATTCAGCATTTTTCCCGCCAATAATTACTAATATTGCGTCTGGCTCATTAAATCCAGTTAGATAATAAAAAGAGCTATTTTGCCGAAAACGATAAACAACATCCCCATTGCGCAAAGCTTCCTTAGAAGATGCAATAATAGCAACACTACCTTCACCAATTTTTTTGGCAAGCTTATTGCGTCTTTTGACATACTGAGATTGTGGAGGCATTAAAATTTACTCAAAGAAAAAAACTAATTTTACCCAAGTTAGCTTAAAAGTTGTAATGATTTATTGGTAAAGCCAATCCTTACCAACCAGTGCGTTAAATTCTTAAATGCAGGCGAGTATCTTGACATTAAGTGGAGAAAACCTTTAGAATGCGAGCCGCTTTCTGGGGTTATAGCTCAGCTGGGAGAGCGCTTGCATGGCATGCAAGAGGTCGGCGGTTCGATCCCGCCTAGCTCCACCAGATCCAGATTGCAACTAGGTCCCCATCGTCTAGAGGCCTAGGACATCGCCCTTTCACGGCGGTAACAGGGGTTCGAATCCCCTTGGGGACGCCAATCTAATAATCTACGATAGGATATTTGTGGTACAAGATTAGAGGAAAGATAAATGAGCGATAATCAACAATCATCAATAATTGGTCTTGAAAACATAGCACTAACACAAAATTCTGCAAACCACATCTATCATAAACCACAGACTACTTTATTCCTTCTGGAGTCACTTGATATTCAAAGTGGTGTTGAAAGTGTAGACGAATCAAACAATGGAACATTGATCTCTTAGTGATGGACAAATTAATAATTAGACCTCATTTAACCTCAAGGGTCTTTAATTTAACTGTTAATTTGATCTATACGGCTCTACCAATTACTGCAGAACGCAAAAAGGCTATTCAATGTGATTCACAACAATTTTATCTAAAAGTTACACATGTTGCGCAGTTTCTTGCGCAACCAGAACAAAATTATATATTTATAGAAAAATCAAACCCAGAAGTAACAGATGCTAGCATCCAAGCATGGTTATATGGCACGATTTATGCTTATATGCTCCAATACCATGGCTATCTGGTTTTACATGGATCATCCATCTTAATGAATAATCGCGCTGTTATTATAAGCGGTAAATCAGGCGCTGGAAAATCTACTTTAGCTAGCGTACTGGTGCAGAATGGGTATTCGTTTATTACAGATGATTTAGTGGTTATTAAAAGGAATGATGAGGGGCAATATTGTATAATTCCAGGCCCTACAAAATTAAAACTTTGGCATGATTCTATGCAGTTTTTTAAGTATAATACTGAAGATGCTACCCTTATCAGTAAAAATAAAGAAAAATATGCAATACCTGTTACTGACTCATGCAGCTATCCTTTAATTCCCATCAGCGCTTTTTATGAGCTCAATATTAATCAACAAGCAAATAAGCATTACTGTGAACAATTACACGGGGCAAGAGCATTAAAAACCCTCATGCAAAATGCTTATCGCTATTTTATGTTAGAACCTTTAGGCAAATTACAAAATTTTTTTCAGGGTTGCAGTGGATTATCACAGCAAGTCAGTGTAAATAAATTAACGCGCACGGATAATTTTTATGATATTTTCTCCATGATTGAGCATATCAAATGTCAACAAGGAATAAGCATATGACTAACCTGCAATCTTTTTTTATCAGAAGCAATGATGTTTCTTTTACCCAAATTAGTCAGGAAGAAATTGTTATCTTAAGTTTAAAAGATAATAATTTTTATCATTTGAATGAATCAGCAGTCGATTTATGGCTATCATTAGAAATCCCGAAAACTTCTGAAAATCTAGCGCAGTTATTAGCTGATAAATATGCTAAAGAAAGTGAAGCCTATAAAAAAGATGTTGTGGAATGGGTAGAAGATAATCTGCAAAAAGGTTTACTGACTATAATAGAAAAGGCAGAAAACTAGGGTACGAAGGTTTTAACGCAACGGACACTATTAACAGAGGTTTTATTACTAAAATCTTGATCAGGTAATTCATAAGTTATTGCTGTCCCAATACTGGCTTCGGTTGAGCTCCAATACGTTGCTGTATCATCAAAGTTTGGAACACCTGGAAATAACTGACTATTGGCTTTAAGAGAGGATACAAGAGTTGCTAGTTGGTCAATAGCTGGTAAAAACCAGCCTGTGGTATACCCACCTTTGCTTGTTTTACCATATTGGGCACAAATGCCAGCTGCATATTTATTGCCAGATACTTTCACAATTTTTTGTGTATTAGCAGCGCCATCTGAAGTACTCGATGCCTTTGTGTCCCGTGGTTTTCTATCCCACATACTGGAATTACTGTTTTCACTTGCCGCAATCAGGTTATTATTACCCCCGCCTAAAGAAACAATGATTCCTCCATCTGCAGGAGCACCCTTTACAGCTTGAGTTATTAATATAAAACTTTGTGTATTAGTAGAAGTAGAAGCACACCCTCCTCCATCTCCATCTTCCGCAGCTGCACACTTAACAGGTACACATGCAAAACTAATTCCTGAAAAATCTGCTTGGGGTGTATTGGAAGTAGTGCATCTAAGCGTTACCGCAATAGACTTTATTGTTGACATTTCTGCAGCGGAAATACCTAATATTGTAGTGCCAACTTTCCATATAGATATAGCTGAGAGTCCAAATAACTGCCCTACGCTAATTGGGAAATTCCCAGATGCAATTGTGTATGATGGATCTGGAAAAGATCCTTGGTTAGTTCCTTGTCCTTGGCCGCTGCAATCCTTTGAAGTAAAATAAACCAAAGTTACTGATTGGATAGAAGTTGCATCAGAAAAGTCGGCATCTTGATAAGCATTTTGCTTAAACATCGTGGCATTTGAAGTAGGTGCTTTATTCAATAATGCATCATTATCTGGAGTTTGAAATAAGTCAGTGGTCTTCATAAATTCTGATTCTGCATAAGTTATTGTAGATAATAAAGCTGAGAAAAAGAGCACAAAACCCAAAAGCAGGTCTTTTAATTTAAACCCTAAGTGAGACACATGTTTATACTGCAATTTAGTGTTCATAAGCGTATTATAGCACAAAATAGGAACACTTATCTTGCAAACAACACTCCAATGTTGTTTCATTAAAATCGATATACTATAAGCTTGAACTTAAATTAAGGCACAAATGTTCTAGCGCAACGGACATTAAGACTAAAATATTTTAAATATATTTTAGAACCACTACCTAATTTGTAAGATAATGCACTCGTTTCATCATTTTCAGTAGAGCTCCAGTAGGTTTCGCCACTGAGAGAGAGGTTAATCACTATAGCACTCAATTGATCTATGGCTGGTAAAAACCATCCCCCTGTATATCCACCTTTGCTTCCATACGTGTTACAAATCCAAGCGGCATATGCAGGTGGGGGGGGGGGTTTCTGTTGGTAAGGAGGGGGTTCAGCATGTACTTGCATAATTTTATTTGTATTATCAGCACCATCTGTCAGGCTGCTTGCATCTGTGGTCGGATAATAACTAAAATTCCACCACTTAATATTGGGACTTTCATCACTTGCAGCAATAAGGTTATTCCCGTTTCCTATGGAAGCAATGATTCCACCATCTGCAGGGTCACCTACTTTTGCTGTGGTTGCTAATATAAATACATATATATTATCATCAGAAGTTAAATTACACTTTCCATTAGTACAAGAAATAGGTATACATGCAAAACTACTGCCCGAAAAATTGGTCTGTGGTGTATTAGCAGTAGTGCTTCTAAACGTTACCGCAATAGATTTTATGCCTGACATAGCTGTAGCAGAAATACCTAGTTCTGTATTGCCAATTTCCCATAAATCTAAATATGGGATGGTAAATTCGGTTTCTAAGCTAAGTGGCAAATCAGCATCTGTTGTGAAGGACGGATTGGGAAAAGATCCTGATTTAGTTCCTTGACCTGTGCCACTGCAATCTGTTGAATTAAAGAAACTGTAGGTTATTGACTGAATAGAAGTTGCATTTGTAGACGCATGATTATCCAATTGGATAAAAGTCAAGCTTGTATCTTGGGTAGATTGCGCTGCTGGCCATGCATTAGAGACTGCAGATAATGAAACTAAGATAAATAGCGCAAACCTCAAACACAGACTTTTTAACTTAAGCCATGGACACAACTCATGTTTATATTGCAATTTAGCGTTCATAATCACATTATAGCACAAAATTAGGAACACTTATCTTTCAAACAACACTCTAGTATTTAACCCAAACAGTTTTTCATAAGTGCGATAGGCGTATTCGTCGGTCATGTGGGCGATATAGTCAGAGATAATGCGGTAAGCTGCGTTTTCGGTGGTGGCGCGTTGATAGAGATTTCTGTGGGGAATGTCTAATAGGCTTGTTGGGTTTGAGCTTAGTGCATCAAATAAGTGTAATACTATAGTTTGGCCGCCAAATTCGAAAGTGCGCGAGGCTTGCGAATCTATAACTAGTTGGTATACCGAGTTTACTAACCATTCTAGTAAATCTGCGGCTTCTTGTTTTAAAACCATTTTGTATTTTAAAAGCGAGTTTTCAAAGTCCTCATGCGCAAGAGTAAGATAAGTTGAGGTGATAAAGTAATTTACTAACTCGCCAATAGCCTCTTTACGCTGGTGCAGTTCCGAATGAAATAACTGGGTAACTAGCTCGTCTTTATGGGGTAAGTCTGTGCAGGATAAAAGATTTTTAAGTTTTTGAGTGGCGAATTGTTCTTTTTCTATTAATTTAAGGTGGATAGCATCTTCAAGGTCATGAACTCCATAAGCAATATCATCTGCAATATTCATAATAGAGCAGTCTAAGCTTTGATAAGCAGTATGGCCGTGGCTTTTAGTTGTCGGCTTAACGTTTAAGGATTGAAATAGCTTTTTATCATTTAGAGATAAAGGATCTAATATCCAAGCTACTTCTTGTTCTTCGGTTTTAAAATAAGCTTTAGGCGGTAGCCAATCGTTTACCCGAATGGGTTTATTATGAATATGCTCTGGGGGTTTTGTCCTAATTACCTTATCCCATACCGCAGGATATTTTAAAATTCCAAGTAAACTGCGGCGGGTAAGATCAAGTCCATAAGGCCCATAACTTGATTCAGTTTTAGTTAATAACCTGAGAGTTTGACCATTACTCTCAAAGCCCCCATGGTTACGCATGGCATAATTCAGCGCAACTTCTCCACCATGGCCAAATGGCGGATGGCCCATATCATGTAAAAGGCAGATTACAGTAATAAGATCATCACAAGGAAATAAAGCTAATAATTCATCGTTCTTATGATTGCGCTGTAAATTTCTTACTAAACTAACTCCGATAGAGGCAACTTCTAATGAGTGAGTAAGCCTAGTTCTATGAAAATCTCCCTCTTTGGTGCCTAATATTTGCGTTTTGCGTTGCAAACGGCGAAATGCAGGGTTATGTATTATCCTAGTTTTGTCGCGTTCGTAAGGCGATCTATGATCATTACGCCCACGTTTATGGGAAGAAGAAGAGCGTCTTTGTGTCCACATGAGATATTCACTTGTTAAAGAAACAAATATTTTAACAAAAAAAGTTGAGAATCGCGCTGCTTTCTTCGTAAACGTTACCGTTTGCGTTACCGTTACCGATGATTAGAGCGGTAACGCAGACGGTAACGCTAACGTTTACGGAAAAGACAAGCTTAATATGCCTTTTCAGATCTAACTTAATAGATTATCCTTCAAGGCTATAAAACCTTCATGTTAAAGATGTGAAACAAATAATTACTAAAAAATCTTCGCTGCTGCGTTCGACTAGCCTTGTATCTGTTATGACTTTTTTGTCGCGGATATTAGGTTTTGCGCGTGATATGGTACTGGCGCATAATTTTGGGGCGGGGGCTTCTATGGATGCTTTTTTTGTAGCATTTAGGATCCCTAATTTTATGCGCAGGTTATTTGCTGAAGGCGCGTTTGCCCAGGCTTTTGTACCTGTTTTGGCGGAATATCAACAAAATAAAACTGACGCAGATGTTAGGCAATTTATAGCGCGGGTATTAGGGCAGCTTAGTGCGGTATTAACCATTGTTACAGTCTTAGGGGTATTGCTAGCACCTTTAGTTATTGCAGTTTTTGCTCCTGGCTTTGGGTTAGATAGTCTAAGGGGTAGTTTAGCCACCGAAATGTTGCGCCTTACTTTTCCTTATTTAATGTTAATTTCTTTAACAGCTATGGCAGGAGCAATTTTAAATACTTATGGGTATTTTGGAGTGCCTGCAATTACCCCTGCTTTATTAAATATTTGCATGATAGCGGCGGTATTTTATCTTTGTCCTTATTTTAGCCATCCTGTTGTTGGTGTTGCGCTTGGCGTGCTAATAGCTGGCGTTGCGCAATTATTGCTGCAACTACCTTTTTTAATTAAAAAAAATCTTTTAGTTAAGCCGCAGTTAGTCTTGCATGATGCTGGGGTAAGGCAAGTGTTAAGGCTTATGGTTCCTGCCTTGTTTGGGGTTTCGGTGGCGCAACTTAATTTAATGGTAGATTCTATTTTTGCATCTTTTTTGAAAGTAGGCAGCGTCTCTTGGCTTTACTATACCGATAGGCTTACAGATTTTCCTTTGGGGGTATTTGGAGTTGCAATTTCAACCGTTATTTTGCCTTATCTTTCAAGACGGCATGCCGATAATATGCATGCGAAATATTCTAAAACCTTAGATTGGGGTTTAAGGTTAGTTATTTTAATTGGCGTGCCAGCAGCAACAGGGCTAGTATTTTTTGCAGAGCCTTTAATTGCTAGTTGTTTTGGGTATGGAAAATTTTCTAGCTATGATCTAGTGCAAACAGAAAAAAGCTTAATTACCTTAGGCTTAGGTGTGCCAGCTTTTATGCTAGTTAAAGTTTTAGCTTCGGGCTTTTATGCGCAGCAAAATATTAAAACCCCGGTTAAAGTTGGCGCTTTAGTTATGTTATTAAACAGCATCCTCTGCGCAATTTTAATCTATCCACTGCAACATGCAGGTCTTGCGCTCGCTTCTTCGCTTGCAGGGTATATAAACGCTGGAATATTGTTTGCTTTACTTTTAAAAAGAAAAATATTTTCTCCTAGTCCTGGTTGGATTAAATATTTGCTTAAAGTATTTTGTGCAAATGTAGCTATGGGGAGCTATTTACTTTGGGGGGCAGGCGCAAGCGAAAGGTGGATGCATTTTATGGTTAGTCAAAGAATGTTTTTTTTGCTGTTGCATGTAATACTCGCAGTAATTATTTATGTGGGCGTCTTAGGATTAAGCGGTATCCGTTTTGCCCAGTTTAAAGGCCAAGTTAGCGGAGGATAAAATGCAGGCGGCCAATTTTTATAAGTCAGCAGCTAAAAATGCGTTAAAATTAAAATTAGTAACGCAAGATCTATGGAAAAAAAATAATTTGCCGCAAAATGCTATAACGCAAGCCCATGCAACTGGATTTAAAGCTAAGCTAGGCGAATTAGTATATTTTCATGATTCAGAGGGAAAATTAAAGCAAATCTTTATTGGTGCAGGAGACAATGAGTTTGAAGCAGCTCTTGCAATAGCTGCATGTAATTGTCCCCAAAACGATTATTATCTAGAGCAAGAAGTCTCTGCGCGTGCGATTTTAATGTGGGCTTTAGCACAATACAAATTTACTAAATATAAAAAAAACCCTGAAAAGCCACGCTGCCTTTGTCTTGATAAAAATACGCTAAAAAACAGCATCATAGCTGCCGATGCGCTTTTTTTAGTACGCGATTTAATTAACACTCCAGCAGAAGACATGGGGCCTTTAGAGCTTGCTAAGACTGCACATGCTTTGGCAAAAGAGTTTGGCGCAAAATGCAATGTTATTTCAGGGGATGATTTATTAGCCAAAAATTTTCCTGCAATTCATGCTGTAGGTCGAGCATCAAGTATGCCGCCATGTTTAATAGAGCTTGCTTTTGGGAAAAAAAATCACCCACTTATTGCAATCGTAGGCAAAGGCGTATGTTTTGATAGCGGTGGTCTTGATTTAAAAGATGCCAAAAGCATGCGCTTAATGAAAAAAGATATGGGGGGAGCTGCGCATGCTTTAGGGCTTGCGAAGTGGATAATGGCGCTTAATCTTCCAATTAGAATTAAAGTATTAATAGCAGCAGCAGAAAACGCGATTGGTGCAAATGCTTATCGTCCTGGGGATGTTGTTACCATGCGCAACAAACTAACGGTAGAAATTGAAAATACTGATGCCGAAGGCAGAATGGTAATGGCCGATGCTTTAGTTAAAGCCTGTGAGGACAAGCCCGATTTAATAATTGACCTTGCCACTTTAACAGGGGCTGCAAGAGTTGCAGTCGGCACTGAAATTGCCGCTTTTTTTACTAACGATGAAAAACTAGCGGCCTCTTTACAGAAAAGCAGTGATATAACAAAAGATCCATTATGGCGGCTGCCATTATTTAAGGACTATAGCAGCATGTTAGCTTCTTCAATTGCTGATTTAGTAAATGCCTCAAGTACAGGCTATGCGGGCGCTATTACCGCGGCATTATTTTTACAGCGTTTTATTCAAAAAAACCTAAGCTGGGTTCACTTTGACATGATGGCCTGGAACCTTAAAAGTAAACCTGGGAAGCCAGAAGGTGGAGAAGCCATGGCATTGTGTGCATTGATGCATTATTTGAATGAACACTATACTAAACGCGAATGAGTTTGCGGATCTTCCGTAAACGTGCCTTTTGCCTTGTTTTTTGCCCGCGTGCGAAAAAAATCAATAAAACTTTCAGACATTTCATCACGACATTTGAACATATTTTTCTCTTAAGCATTAGATGTGATAAGCGCCCAACAAACTCAAACCAACGTTGGATTAAAAATAAGCAAGGCTCAGGAGTCGAAAGATCCTAGTTACTAAAGTTGGTGGGGAGGTAATGTCCTATAATTGATCTATAATTATAATTATTAATCAATAAATGCATCTGAATTATGGGACATCTTGTTATTTTTGGACATAGAGGTCAGGGACCAACAAGCAGGAGGTTTGAAAATCAAATTTTACCGAATGATGTCCTGCCTGAAAATTCAATTTCAGCATTTGAAAAAGCTTTACAAGATGGAGCTGATGGAATAGAGCTTGATGTCTTTATAACAAAAGATGGAAAAATAGTTGTTTGTCACGATAATGAGCTAGATCGAAATGTAAATGGACATTTTAATCACTGGAATTCGAACGATGAACTAGAAATAGGTAAAATTGCAGATAAAACGTTAGCAGAAGTCAAAGAATATGATATTGGTAATGGTGAACACATGCCAGAATTGCAAGAAGTATTGCACCTAGTTGATCAGTATAATAAAAAAACTGGGAAAAATATTACTATAAACATAGAGATTAAAGGTAAAGGGCCTATTGTTGATAAAGTTTATGAAACTATGAATGATGCTGTGCAATCAGAAACAACCTCTTTTGACTGGAGTAGTTTCATGGTAAATTCTTTTGATAGAGACGCATTGGCTAAAATGCACTCATTAAATCCTGATAATAAATTACGCTTATCTTTTGGAATTTATACCTGGTCAGTTTTCGGTGCAAGGGATTCAACAGGTCCTAAATGGCTTCCAGTACAACGAAAACCAGCAGAAGATGGCAATGGAGAAATTCTTACCAATGATCAAGGCACAGTATTATTAAAGAAAGAGATAGATGTAGCTTCTTTTGAAGAAATAGTAAAGAAAGCAAAAAATGCTGGTTGCAATGCAGTTGACGTTGTTAGCTCAGATTTAACTGAATCTATGTTTGAAATTTGCAATCGACATAACATGCATATAACAGCGACAACAAACATGATACGCGCAAGAGCACAAAAGGATATTGAATTTCCAGGACATAATTTATCTGATGAGCAAATTGAAGAAGAAGAAATATACAAAATGTACAACTTTAGCAAAAAATACCCAAATGTTGCAATATATTATAAGGCCGATACCCCTAAACATGCAGTTGTTTGTCGTCAGGAGCTAGAGGCCGCTGCCAATCTAACAAAAAGTTCTATTTTTGCGCAAAGTCCTTCAAGTTTGCAACAAGACCAACCTAAGGTAGATAATGAAAATAAGGTAACTCACAAGTAAGGTCATCTCTCTAGCATTTCTACAAACATGAATTGTCAATAACCCTTGTTTCGAGGTAAAATCGCAAGCTTTATGCTTTAATTCACCGTAATCCCTGAGATCTCATGAAATCTGATATAGAATCTGCTATAAGAGAGGCCTTACAATGCTTGGAAAAAAATAAAGTTATTCCTGCCAATCTAACTTTGCCCATTCAACTTGAGCGCCCTAAATCTGCTGATCATGGAGACTTTTCTGCTAATATTGCTTTTTTACTTGCTAAACCCTGTAAAAGAGCGCCGCGCGAGCTTGCAGTTGAGTTAATTAACGCTTTACCTCAACTCCCGACAATTGCCAAAGTAGAAATAGCCGGGGCTGGGTTTATTAATTTTTTTCTCCAAAAAGGCGCGCTTAGTCAAGTTGTAGCAAATATTTTAGCAAGAGATTCTAATTATGGTGAATCTACCCTGGGAAATAAACAAAAAGTATTACTTGAGTTTGTGTCTTCAAACCCCACAGGCCCATTGCATGTTGGTCATGGTAGAGGAGCTGCCTTTGGAGCTTCTTTGGCTAATTTACTTAAAGCTGCAGGTTATGAAGTTACAACGGAATATTATGTTAATGATGCTGGCCGGCAAATGGATATTTTGGCGGTAAGCGTTTGGCTAAGATATTTAAGTTTGGCGGGAGAAGAGATTTGTTTTCCTGATAATGCTTATAAGGGTGATTACGTTAAAGATATTGCAAACGCTATTTTAGCTAAAATTAAACAGCAGTATGTTTTTTCATGGAACGTAATAAGCCAAGGTTTACCTTTAGATGAGTCAGAAGGCGGCGATAAAGAAGAGTATATTGATGCATTAATTAGTAGGTCAAAAGCTTTACTCACCTCAGAAGGGTTTAAGCTATTTCATCAAACGGCGTTAGATTTTGTCCTGCAAGACATCAAAAATGATTTAGCAGAATTTGGCGTTAACTTTGATGTTTGGTTCTCCGAGGCCTCTTTATTTACCCAAGATGCTATTACAAAGGGGATTGAAGCTTTAAGCAGCAATGGCCATACCTACACTAAAGATGGTGCACTATTTTTTTGCGCAAGTAAATTTGGCGATGAAAAAGATAGAGTATTAGTAAGGGATAATAAACAAACAACTTATTTTGCCTCAGATGTTGCGTATCATTGGGATAAATTTAGACGCGGCTTTGCCAAAGTAATTGATGTTTTTGGCGCCGATCATCATGGTTATGTTAGTAGAATAAAGGCAGCGGTAAGTGCGCTAGGGCATGATCATAATTCTTTAGAAGTTATTTTGGTGCAGTTTGCAACTTTATTTCGTGGCGCTGAAAGAGTACAAATGTCAACGCGGAGTGGCTCTTTTGTTACTTTACGTGAGTTACGTGAAGAAGTGGGCAATGATGCTGCGCGCTTTTTTTATGTTTTAAGAAAACCTGATCAACATATGGAATTTGATTTAGCGCTTGCTAAGTCACAATCACAAGATAACCCTGTATATTATATCCAATATGCTTATGCCAGGATAAAAAGCGTGCAACGCCAACTTAAAGCTCGCGGCCTTAATTGGAGCATAAAGCAAGGTTTAGCATCTTTAGATTTATTATCCCTACCGCAAGAAGAAGAGATTCTAACTAGTTTAGCGCGCTATCCTGAAGTTATTGAAATTGCTGCCAAGCAATATGATCCACACCTTATTGCCTATTATTTACGTTTTCTCGCAACCACGCTCCATAGTTACTACAACGCGGTAACCCTAATTTGTGATGATGCTAAGCTCCGCGATGCTAGGCTCTGTTTGCTTGAGGCAGTTGCAATAGTTATTCGTAATGGCACTCAATTGCTTGGTGTTGCAACAAAGGAGAGTATGTGATGGATAATGTAGCTTATCGTTCTAGTGTAAGACAGCCGCAAAGATCTAGATTAATGCAAGCGGCGTGGATTATTCTAGCTTTTGCCTTTGGATATCTGTCTTCTACTTTGTACGATCTGCCTAAACTTAAAAGTTTTATTGAGGCTAATGTTGTCAATAAGCTTTTTACTAAACCATTATCCTTAAGTAAGGTTGCAAATCCTCAAGCTGCCCAAGTTAAACCTAAATTTGAGTTTTACACTATATTAGCTATGGACGAAGAAGCGCCAGCTATTATTGATAAGCCTCAAAATTTATCCTCAGAAATAGCCCCAGTTAAACCCCTATTAAAAGAGATAGCCCAAAATGCTAATGAGCCTTATTACCTTCTGCAAGTTGCAGCTTTTTCCCGTCTTGGGGATGCAGAAAAAATGCAAGCGGTGATGCAAGCAAAAGGCCTTAAAGTAAATATAGTAGAAGCAGTAGTTAAAGATGTTACTTGGTATAGAGTTATTTTAGGACCATTTAAAGAAAAAGGAGAGGTGGAAAAAGTTCAGCAGGCAATTGCAGGGCAAGATCATGTAAATAGTATTGTGCGTCGAGTTGCGGCGTAATAATGCTAATTAGTCGTGGGTTCTAGTGCTGTGAAAGAAGAAAAAACCCATTATTCTTATTGTTTTACCGTAAAAGACCTAGGCCCTTGTTGCGAAGTTGCCTTAACCGCGGCGTTAAAAAAAGCATGTCCTAGCACATATCAAATATTTGTCTCAGCTGAAGATGAATCTGTTGAAATTAGAGTCCCTGACGAAAATACCTCTCAATATAGTACCTATATTAAATTAAAAAATATTATCCGCAAAAGTGGCCACAATACTGAAGAACCTTGGTTGCCTCATTGGGCAGAGGCAGGTTTAGGCATTAGCTTAGGTCTTATGCTTATGACTTTAGGCCTTTTAAGTGCATTTTTGCCATTTGGGGTTATGTTAGCTGGCGGAATTTTGAGTAGTATTTTTACCATAGGTTTTGTTTATCAAGCTATGCAGCGCGCACGCCATGCCTTAAAAACCAAGCAGTTTTTAACCATGGACTCATTGTTTATTGTAGGATCTTTGCTGGCAACTCTAGTATCCATTGCATCTTTTTTTGTTCCATGGCTCCCAATGATGTTTGAAGTTGGTCTTTTTCTTTTTGGGTTTCGGCACCTTGGGTTAGCAATGCGTGCTTCTATGTTAAAAAAAATGCCGAGCACAGTGAGTTTTCAAAGTCTAGCTGCAAGTCATGTCAGGGTTTATCGCGCGGGTAATTGGCTAAAAATAAAGGCAGAAGAGGTAAAAAAGGGCGATATTTTAGAGCTTTTGCCTGGACAAATTTTACCGGTTAATGCAAGCCTTATAACAGAAAGTGCTAAATTCAAAGATAAGATAATAACTGGGCAAGATAGCATTACGTCAGTAACTAAAAATAGCCAGGTTTTAGCTGGCGTTGAGTTAGTTAAGAGCAGTAAACCAATAGAGATGCTAGCTCTTAGTGATGTGGAAAATTCCTATTTGTCCAATATGGATAATGTAAGGCGCGAAGCTAAAAGAACGCCTGCCCCTATCAAAGAAAAAATGAATCGTCTATTGGTATATTTTATCCTTTGTGTATTCTTAATTGCTTTAATTTCGGGGATTACTGTTGGGATATATCTAGGTCCTTTGTTTGCTATAAGCTGTGTGATTGCTGTTCTAGTTTCGGCGTGTCCTTGTACCCTAGGATTTATTGGGCCTTTATTTTTAAAAGTTGGAAGTGAAAAGGCAAGGCAGTCTGGATTAGTATTTGCAAGTGGCGAAGCTTTAGAAAAAGCTAACGCAATTGATACTGTAATGTTTGATTTAAATGGAACGCTTACTGAAGGAAAACACAAATTAAAAAACCTAACTTGGTATGAGAACGTTGATAAAGCTTTTTTAACCTCAATGTTAATCACAATTGAAACCAAAGCAATTAGGCAAAGCCTAGAAAAAGCTAATAACCAAGATCCTGAGTCAGGCTCTATAGCAGTTGCAAAGGCTATATTGGAAGGTTTAAGCGAAACTGCTGGTGAGAAGAAATATCTTGATGAATTAGCTCTTGAATTAAATCCCTTGATGGTTACAGGGGGAATTAAGGTCAAATATAAGGATGTTGAATATTTAGTCGGCAATGAGACTTTAATGCGCGATAACAATATTAACCTACCTTCAACTAATGCGCTTAAAAATGATGAACAAGAGATCTGGGTAGCGGTTAAAAACCAGGATAATTCAAGCAAAATTTGTAGTCGGCTTATTTTGCGTGATGCTTTACGCAAAGAAGCCTCTTTAACTATCGATAGGTTGAGACAACAAAATAAGGAAGTATACATATGTACTGGCGCAGACAAAAAAACAGCAATGCGTTATGCGCAAGAATTAAATATTGCCCAAGAAAACGTTTTTTCTGATTGTTTTCCTGTAGAAGACAAATGCTTAAGCGTAATTCGCCAAACTAAATACCAACACCTTCTAAAGTTACAACAACAAGGTAAGCAGGTTGCAATGGTAGGTGATGGGATAAATGACGGTCCTGTATTAGCAAAAAGTAACTTAGGCGTGTTAATTTTATCTCCTGAAACCCATAATGTTACTAAAGCTTGCGCTAAAGTGCATTTGACTAATTCTTCATTAAAGCCTTTGCATTATCTATTTCCTATTGCCAATAAAACAACTAACGCCATAAAAACGAGTTTACTTTTAAGCCTTACTTATAATCTCGTAACTATTATATTCGCGGGAGGAGCATTATTACCTCTAGGCATATTTCTAAATCCTGTTGTAGGCGCTCTTTTGATGGTGCTCCAAATGGGATTATTGTTAGCTGGTGCATATATTATGTATATGAAAAACATTAATTTGCCAGCAGGTAATCAAGAAATGTTGGTGGCGAATTCTTGGGTTAATATGGCTAATAATTTTGTTGGGCCGAGGCCCAACCTACGCAATGAATTTAATAATTTTGTTGTGCCTGATAATGAATTTAATAATTTTGTTGGGTCAAGGCCCAACCTACCAAATACAAGTAGGTTGGGCCTTGACCCAATAAACAAAACTTTTACCTCTTAGAAAATAATATCATCAAAATGATCTATACTTATAAAATATGATCATATTTTGAGGTGATATTATTATGGGCAAAGATTTAGAGCAAAAAGTGGCTAAACAGCTTAATGATTATGTAGACGCTTTGCTGGCTCTAGAAGTATTAGATAAAGAGCAACATATAGAAACGCTTACCGTTGAGACAGCTAAAGGCATTATAGAACATAATAACGCCAAGGGATCAACCTATATTGATGTTATTAATGATCTAGTTAATGCCCATAAGGAAAAAATAGATCCTGAAAAGCCATTCATAGTAACAATAGGTAATGAAGCATATCAAGTAACGGTAAAAGGTGAAGGTAATAAAAAAGAAGTACACATAGAAAAGAAACTTGCAGAAACATCTGACGGTTTAGCAATGGTGCCGGTTGACAAACCTAAAGTTGTAATAAAACAGGGGAAAACAGTTGGGGGTAAACAGAATTTCGAGGTTAAAATTGGCAATAGAGTAGTCTTTGATCAAAATTCACCAAGACCAAACGATTTACAAAGATATGTTATTCAAGAGTATGCAAAAAAGATTGCAGAAGGCAATGCATCGCAGCTTGTTGTTATGGGTACGGCTACCGGTAAAAGCTTTGTGCTTGCAGGAGTTACGCATGCAACAGAAGCCGGTGTTTTTATTGTTCCTGATGCTGATCTTGCTAAGGAAATGACAACTACTATTAGTAAGATGCAAGGCGAAGGTGTTGCAAAAAAACTCCAACTTTCAACTAGTTTAACCGTAGCAGAATTTGAAAAAGCCCTGGAGAAACACGCGCAAGTTATTTTGTTGGCCGATGATAAAGATTTTGCTGAAAAAGCTGCATTATTACAAAATAAAGTAGTACTAGTAGATGAATCACATAAGCATGCATATAAAGAGGCTGGTCAAGAAATTCTGCGAAAGTTAAAAAGTCAGAATATTTTACTAGCTGTTACTGGTACTCCAAGCGCTAAGTTAAAAAGAGTAATGGGCAATTACATGCTTGATATTAATGTGCGTGCCGCTATGGATAGAGGTGATGTAAGACAAGTACGCCCTTTACATGAAAGAGTTCCTAAAAAAGAGCTGGTTTATAAAACCTTGCTTGGTTATTTTGGGCGAGACGTTTATTGGAGCGAAGGTAAGGGAGTTATCTCTTTAGATGGGATAAATGGTATAAGGGCAATGCTCGCCAAGGGAGTTAAAGAAACAGATGCTATTGATATAGCGATTAGAACGAATCGAGAACGCGCTAGCTGCCAAAAAAACTTCTTTTTTTCAGGATCGGACAAATATCGCACACAAGTCCTTGAGGCCTATCAACAAGTACAGCAAGGAAATTATGCTGGGCTAGAAAAGTTGCAACGTGAAGTTGCATTGGCAAGGTTTGACGCTGAGCTAAAAGAAAGAATTAGGTTAACGAGAGAGCTTCATAGTGAGCTAAGTGAAGAGGAAGCAAGGGACAAGGTGCTTGGTTTTGAAGGCAAATCCGAGGAAGACAAGGCTCTTGCCTATAATGTAATTATTGCTAATCTTCCTCCTGTTTCTCTCGTTGAAGAGTGTAAAGTCGCGCAATGTGAACAAATAGCCAATACCATGAATGCAGTAACGCTCGGCGCTATATTTGGTATGGATTATACTGTTATTGAAAGAAAACAACGCATGGGAGAATTTGCGGGGTTTGTAAAAAACTTAGATTGCACATCAATTAAACGCATGAGTGAACATGAGTTCGATGCAATGCTAGATAAAAATCTAGAAAAAACTTTTACCGATTTGCCTAAAATACAGCGTAAACATTATATTCACCAAGTAAAAATGTTGGCAAAACACTTATATTATCATATTCAAGTGTTTGGCTCTTTAGAAGAAGTAACACTTTTAACTGGAAAAAATGTAAATCTTGCAGAGTTATGCACTTCTTATGCAAGAGCTGTAAGGCATTTGCGCACCAAACAACACCACTCTGCCATGATATTAGATGAATTACGCGCAGGCTTAGTTATGCACGTTTTTAGTGATCAAAAATATACAACGGGTATTTCAATAAGAAGTGTTTTAAGTGTACAGCAGTTAATAACGACCGATACTTATGCATTGACTAGTACCGAAGACACCCAACAATTACATGCGCGTAATATAAGAGATAGCGATCGTGGCGCGTTAAACATGCAACTAGTTGACGAAAGCGTACCCCAAGATGAATACGTTAAGGTTGAAGATGTATTTAGCCATAACTCAGGCAAATTGATGGTAGAGTTTGAGGAACATATGGAGCAAAAAGATGCAGCTAGAAGAGAGCAAATGGAAAGTAAGAAGCAGCAAAATGCAGCTGAAGATGAAGCTAAAGATGAAGATGCGGTTTTCCTAAGACAACAATCTACTTTACTTGAGGATTTAAACGTAGATTCCCGCTCTGCGACCCCATCTGAAATAGCACTTCACCAAGACCACAAAGCTGAAATAACACCCACAGCTGAAATATCAACCCAAGCTACAATAGTAACCCCAAGGTTGCATGCAAGGGAAGCAAGTACGCAGACAGGTAATACAGAAAAAGCTAAAGAGCAAGACGCCCAAAGAGCTGTTGAAAAGACCCATGCTTCAGTTGTACCAGAAAAACCAGCGCCCAAAGGGCCCCCAACCGAACCAGTAGTTGTAGCTCCAACTGAGACAAGTGGCGCTAAAAAATCTACAAAGACTTATCTTGAAAGGGAAGTAACTAAGCACGAGGCCTTAAAATCAAAAGAGCAAAGAAGGATAGGTATTTTTGCCCAAAGAAAGGCAAAGGCGGATTTTCACAAAGATAATAAAGTCCACCACGTGAGTCCTAATAAACATAGGTAAAAGACCTGTTTAAAGCTGGTTTTATTGAGGAAATATTGCATTTAACATTCTACCTTATTAACATTACTATCTACGCTTAGGAGGGGTTATGTTCAGAGGCAGCATAGTTGCATTGGTTACTCCGCTTAAAAATAACGCTGTAGATTTTAATAAACTACATGACTTAGTTGAGTTTCATATTCAAGAAGGTACTGATGCAATTGTTGCAGCAGGTACTACTGGCGAAGCTGGAACCTTAACTCATAAAGAAAAAATATCTGTCATAAAGACAGTCATCACAGCTGCTAAAGAAAGAATCCCTGTAATTGCCGGAACTGGCGCGCAAAGTACGCAAGCTGCAATAGAACTTACTCAAGAAGCCAGGGAAATTGGCGCTCATGGCGCTCTTATTATGACCCCTGCTTATATTAAACCAACACAAGAAGGTTTATTTTTGCATTATAAGGCGATCGCTGAGGCAGCAAGCTTACCTATTATTCTATACAACGTACCAGCGCGTACTGCGGTTGATATTTTACCGGAGACTGTTGCAAGGCTTGCTGAGATTCCTAATATTATCGGAATTAAAGAAGCCACTGGCAAGATGGAGCGTTTTGACGCTATATTGCAATTAGCTCAAGGTAAAATTGATATTTACAGTGGGGATGATTTAACAGCAGCTTCTTGGCTTCTTGCGGGCGCTAAGGGAGTTATATCGGTGACTGCTAATGTTGTACCACGCTTGATGGCTAAGTTATGTCATGCTGCGCGTGAAAATGATAAAGAAGCTGTATTAACAGTCAACGAATCACTTATGGATCTACATAGGGCGTTATTTGTAGAATCAAACCCAATTCCCACCAAATGGGCGTTAAGCCAACTAAACCTTATAAATGCTGAAATTCGCTTACCGCTAACAACTCTAAGTATGGCAAATCAACCGGAAGTAAAACAAGCCCTCAAAAAATTAGGCTTAATAAACTAGGGATTTGTTAACATTTTTAAAAATTCATCGTTGTTATTAGATTAGCCATTGAGCTATCTGAGTTACTATCAGGCTCAAAATAACTAGCTGCTTTCTTAGGATCAAATACCAAAAAACTACACTCATCACCTTCTTCTTCACTTTCGCTGCTAGAAAGTGCTGATTTTTCCTCTTCAATAGTTTGCAAGGGTTTGGCGGTTCCCTGATTTATTAATGCAACCATTTGCTGCGCTACTTCAATATTAGGCGCAACTTCATTTTGCCACTCTTCTTTTTCAGTATAGCCATTAGGCGTATCTATATTATCCCATTTATGTAACTCGACTCTCCATGCTCTAAAAACAGCATCCATGCTTCTTTTAGATATTTCTAAATACTTATTAGGCGTCTTTGGTCTTGACAGCTCAGGGAATTTATCAAGGTTATCCATTACCTTATTGGCATAATAATTTTTATAGCCTTGCGTTACTCTACCAAAATTAACTTGCTTCTCTCTTTGCTCTATGCGGCGAGCTTCTTCTTCATTCGGCGGCAAACTATAAATTTTTTCTGGCATAAAATCCCCCATATAAATATAAAATTTACGCAAGAATAACATATTGGAGTAATCCACACCACGTAACCACTCTTAAGAGCTACAAAAATATACTATAATTCGTATTCTACTTATCAGGAGTAAAGCTATGTTTTTAAAGGTTAGCTAAATGAAAATTGCTATTATAGGTGCAGGAGTTATAGGAGTTAGTACGGCTTATTATCTTTATAAGGACCACCAAGTCACTATATTTGAGCGTAAATTAGGTGCAGCGCTCGAAACAAGTTATGCCAATGCTGGTCTTTTGACGCCAAGCTTATGTGAACCATGGAATTCACCTGGTATTTTATGGCAGCTTGTAAAAAGTTTTGGGAGAAAATCCCAACCTTTCTCAATTAAACCACACCAATTATTACCTTTTTTAACCTTTGGGATGCAATTTATTAGCTATGCAACTCCTAAATATTTTTACCAAAATTTTGCGCACAATATAGATCTTGCCAAACTCTCGGCACAGTTGATGCAAGAATTACACCAAGAAATACCTTTAAATTTTTCCTATCACCAAAAGGGGACCTTACAACTTTTTCGTAAAGGCCATGATAAAGCTGCTATACATAAATTCTTAGCTTTAGCGTGCAAAATGCATATTAATTGTAAGTACCTAACACCGCTTGCCATGGTCGAAAAAGAACCTGCGCTTTTACCTATTCAAAATCTTCTCTACGGCGGGATTTTTTATCCCGACGATAGTTCAGGAGATGCATTTTTGTTTACCCAAAGCCTTGCTGAATATCTAAAGAAACAAAAAGTAAAATTTGTTTATGGCGCCGAGGTAAAATTTTCTTCCAATAATAAAAGCGAGGTTTTACTTGAATATCAAAAGCAATTACTAAATTTTGATGCTATTATCCTTGCCGCTGGACCATGGTCTAATGATTTATTGGTCCCTTTAAATATTAAGCTCCCTATTGAACCTATTAAAGGCTATTCTATAACCTTAAATTGCCCTGATTGGCAAAATAAACCCTCAATCCCCATTGTTGATCATGCATATTATTCAGCAATTACCCCGTTTGAAGACAGATTAAGAATTACTGGTATAACAGAATTTGCTGGCCTTGACTTAAATATTGAACCTCTACAAATAACCAGCCTTAAAGAAAGGCTTTTATTAACTTACCCAGATCTAAAGCCGCAAATAGATAAAGCAAACGTTTCCTCTTGGACAGGATTAAGACCAACCTCGGTTGACGGTATGCCATATATTTCTAAAACTAAATATAGCAATTTATGGGTTAATACAGGACACGGCCATTCTGGCTTTACCCTCGCCTTAGGTTCGGGAAAATATATGGCACAACTTATTTTAAAGAATGAGTTAGCGCACTTAAACAAGTTTAGTATTGATAGATAAAAAAGACGAGGATTGTGTATTTTTGAGATTCCGGTTATTCTATAATAACGCTTATAAAATAAACGCACTTTATGTTTACTCGTACTCTAACCCCACATGTGCAAAAATTATCCCAATATTTTCCTGTATTGCTTATTACAGGCCCACGCCAAGTTGGAAAAACAACCCTGTTACAACAAGCTTCTATGGGTAAGCGTCATTATGTATCCTTAGATGATTTAGAAGCTCGTTCATTAGCACAGCAAGATCCAAAAGGTTTTTTACAACACTACTCTCCTCCTGTAACAATAGATGAAATCCAATATGCCCCTGAGCTTTTTAGCTACATTAAGATATATGTTGATACACATAAAAATCCAGGTGATTTTTGGTTAACAGGCTCGCAAAAATTTTCCTTGATGAAGAACATACAAGAAAGTTTAGCTGGGCGCATTGCTATACTTGATTTATTAGGGCTTTCACAGGCTGAAATTTCTGGTTACGCAAACAAATTAGGTCCATTTTTACCTACAGATAACTGGATAGATAAAGCACGCAAGTTAAGAGGGACAAAAATTAGCCCTATTTTGGAGATTTATCAAAGAATATGGAATGGCTCTTTTCCAAAAATAATTCAGCAGCCAGATTTTCCAAGAAATGAATATTTTAAGTCTTATATCCAAACATATATAGAAAGAGATATAAGGGATCTATTATCCGTTCAAAACATTCTAATTTTTCAACGATTCATTAAAGCTTTGGCTGCGCGTACCGCACAATTACTAAATATTGCCGATCTTGCAAGGGATGTAGACATTAGCCATCAAACAGCAAAAGCTTGGTTATCAGTGTTACAGGCATCTGGTTTAATTTATCTTTTATATCCATACCATAATAATTTAACCAAACGTTTGGTAAAAACTCCCAAGGTATATTTTTTGGAAACTGGACTTTGCACTTATCTAACTCAATGGTCAAGCCCTGAAACTCTGGAGGCAGGCGCACTATCAGGCGCTATTTTAGAAACATATATTTTCACAGAGATCTTAAAAAGTTACTGGCATAATGCAAAAGATGCAAATTTTTACTTTTATAGAGATACAGATCAAAAAGAAATTGATTTGTTAATTGAATCCGATGGATATTTATACCCTGTTGAGTTTAAAAAAACCTCAACTCCGTCTAAATTAAGTTTTTCTGCCTTTAATCTATTAGAAAAATTTCATTGTCCTTTAGGTCTAGGCGCAGTTATTTGTTTGCGGGAGCATGATATTTCATTAACGCCCAAAATAATAGCAATCCCTGTGGATTATTTATTATAGAAAAGAACCCTCCTTGTTAATAATGGCAAATGCTGGTAGCCTACTTTTTACTTGAAGTTAATAATAAAGATGCATGAAGCAGGTAACCGACTTAAGCGCTTGGAAGGCGCTCGCTAAAGAAGCGCGCAATGTTTATTCTTCTCAGCAAACTTACACAGCAGCCACACATCATATTAACCTTGACTATAGCCACCAAAAAGTTAATCAACCTATTTTAGAGCTATTATTTACGCTTGCAGATGAGTGTAAGCTTAAAGCGCAAATAAAAGCCCTGCTTACAGGCGAAAGCGTTAACTATAATGAAAATAGCGCAGCTTTACATACGGCCTTAAGAGTTTTTGATAATAATCCTATTTGGGTAAATCAGCATAATGTTGTGCCCGATATTATAGCTACGCGTGAACAAATGCGCCTTATTGCCAATCAAATACGCCAAAAAGAATGGCTAGGATACTCTGGCAAACCAATAACAGATATAGTAAATATCGGTATAGGTGGCTCAGATCTAGGGCCTAAATTTTGTCTTAAAGCTCTTGCAACTTATAAAACCCCATCTCTTGGGTTTCACTTTATATCGGACGCTGATCCTGATGCTTTTCATCTATGCACAAAAAATTTAGCGCCCGAAACTACGCTTTTTCTAATCTCATCTAAATCATTTTCTACCATAGAAACCCTGTATAACGCCAAAAAAGCCCTAGCTTTCATCAATAGGCCTAAACATATAGATAAACATTTTATCGCTATAACTGCTAATAAAGCTAAAGCTCTTGAGTTTGGTTTTAATAATGTTTTGCCAATTTGGACTTGGGTTGGGGGGCGTTTTTCTGTTTGTTCAGCCATTAATTTAATTACCGTAATCGCCATCGGGTTTGAAGCTTTTAATGAATTTCTTCTGGGCGCCCATAATATGGATCTGCATTTTGCTAATAATGATTTTTCGGCCAATTTACCGGTAATACTCGCGCTTTTAAGCGTTTGGAATAATAACTTTTTAGCTATCCATAATTTATTAGTACTAGTTTATTCCCAATATTTAGAATACTTTCCTTCTTACTTGCAACAGCTTGAAATGGAAAGTAATGGCAAGTCAGTTGATAAAGCCGGAAATTTTGTTAATTATCAAACAGCTCCAATAATATGGGGAGGCTTAGGCAATCAAGCTATGCATAGCTACTACCAACTCCTTTGCCAAGGAACTCACCAAATAACAACTGATTTAATTCAATTTCACCTGCACGATCAAGAACTTATTAAAGAGCTAGCGGTAAACAAAAAAGCGATCTTAACAAAAGGGGTTAAAGATACTCGCTATCCACACCAACAAATAAAAGGCCAAATGCCATTAAACCAAATCACCTTAGATATTCCATCGCCAAGCGCTATTGGCGAGCTAATAGCGCTATATGAGCATAAAACCTACGTTGAAAGTGTAATTTGGAATATTAATTGTTTTGATCAACCGGGAGTTGAGAGCGCAAAAAGCCAGAGCAAAATTACTCACCATTATGTAAGCGCAAGCTAGCCGCCTTTAAAGTTTCAGCAATTACTGCCAACATTTGCTGATAAAGCTTCTCCAATAAGTCACGCTTGCCAACTTTCCAATATCTTTCTAAATATTGACAAGCCATTTTCATCTTAAATGCCCCAATATAAAGAGCCCCACCCTTAATTTTATGGGCTAATTCTTGCACTCTATTCCAGTCTTTAGCCGCATAAGCACTTTTAATCTTAGCAACATCAGCAGCCACAACATTTTTTTCTAACATTAAAGCAAGTAATTCAACAAACTTCTCTTTAGAACCCACAAGCTCAATAGCATAATTTTCATCAAAAACCAAAAAAGAGCAGAGGTTAAACAAATCCTCCTCATTTTGCGGGAGATCTTTAGTATATTGGTCTAATTTAGGTGTATTAGGGTCAATGTTTTGCATAGATGGATTTTGGTTAGTTTAATAATTCATATTATAGTACTAATCTTGGTAACTCCCCAAATACGTCGCACATGAAAAATACACACATTTACAGAAAAACCGTATCTTATTTTTTGCGCACATATCGTTTATTTACATCTATTATCTTGTTACTGAGCCAATAAAGTCATAATATATCCAAAATTTTAGAGCGAGGAAAAATAGTGTTAGAAGAAAAAGCAAACGTAGCAGCAGAAGATAAAAGTAAAAATTTAAAGTTTCGGAGGATTTCACTTGAAGAAGCTAGAGAAAATGATTCTCCTTATCAGTGTGAATACCTAATTGTAACTGATGATGAGGGTAATATAGAAAAGATTGAATTTTGTTCGATAAGCTTTCCCAAGAGCCCAATTTGGACGGCAACTAGCGTTAGTTTTCCTGAGATTATGAATATTTCAAGCTCGCAATGGTGGGCGCTTAATATGCAAGAGGTTGCAGATTCAATTTTAGCGATTTTAGAAGTAGATCCTAATGAGGTTGGGGTTATTAAATTTGCTACTCCTGAAAGAAATAATGAACTAAGAAAAATTAAATTATTAGATGGTGATTTAGGCACCTTAATCGAGGGTAGCTGTGATAGTTTTGGGCGGTTGCAAGGGTTTGCTATTATTGAGGATCTAGCTAATTTTAAAGATATTAAAGTTAGAGTAGAAGGAAATTTTATAAACCATCATTTAGTGACCGGCAAGATTTTTTATACTTATGCTAGTGGCATAAATCATGAGTATATAATTGATACCCCATTAACTTCTAAAGATAGAGCCAATGGCACCTTAACTATCCGTAATCCAAAAATCTCATCTGAAGAAGTTACTTATACTATGGAATTAATCCGCCATGGCCATCATTTGTTTGGAGCTTTTCCTGAGGAAGTTGTTGAGGCTAAAGTTAGTTGGAAAAATATCCCTGCTGATTCTGAGGTAAAAAAGAGAAGTTACGAAGGGGGTACTAAGAGGCTAAATTATCATGGACAGGGCAAAGAAGAGATAGTTAAAGTTACGCCAAACTCATCAATCACTCAAGTTCACTCAGGAATTTATAACGAAGGAACCTTAGAGAAAGATGGTAAAATTTCTTTAAACATAGAATATACAGACGGCAGTACAAGCAAAATGATTCTTAACTTTCCTATATGCAAAGATCCTACTAATTATCATGCAAGCAGCTTAAAGATTATGCTAAGAGGTGACACTGAAATAAGAGATTATAAAAGTGGTATTTTTAATAAAGACTGTATAGTACAAGGCGAGCGCACAAGAACTCAACTTAAAAATGGACGCCCTTTTTTAAGAATTGAAAATTATGGTAAGTTTAATTTAGATGAGGAACTGCACTCAACTAGAAGGGATGAGGCTTGTGAGGCTAATTTATTTGTTAATGATAATTTATTTGAGAAAAGACGCGGCATTTTTGTTAATGGTGATCTAATAATGGGATGTAAAATCTCTTATTGTATGGATGGTGGGGGGAGAAAAGAGCAGTATGGGGTGTTTACCAATGTTAAGGAACCACGGCTTGGCGATTTAAATTCAAACAGGCTGATTAATAAATGCCTATTTCACGATCCAAGGGGCGTATGTATTAATTTTCCTCCAGGTAGGGAAGGCAAAGACGCTGTTTGGACTATGGGCTATGCGGAAGATTCAACGACCAATCCGGAATATTTTCTATATTTTGCGGGTGCAGCAGGTAATTTTCAGCTGAAAGCCATAGCGTTACCTCATAAATGGCGCGTTAGCCGCAATCAAATGGCAGGATTTGAGTTTGAGTGTTTAGAGGCGCAAGCTAAGAAATCAGCCAAAGACATAAGAGCGCAAGCAATTATACAATTTAACTTAATTGAAGATAGCCTAATTTGCTTAAAAGTTTTAATTCCATTTCAAACTTTAGCTGATTTATCTAAACAAGAAGCACGGGAAAAAGTCTTATCTCGGGTTAATAAGGCTAATGGGAAAAAACTAAATGCTATGGAAGATGCGGAAAAAGACTCCCGAAATAAAATAAAAAATTTGGAGAAAGCTCAAATGCAAGAGTTAACAAAGTTATTTGCAAAAAGCCAAAAAGATTTAAGACGCACTCTGCAGCAGCAACACTTAGCTAGCCTTAATGCAAAACGCAAGCAAAGTTTTGAGGAGTATCTAGGAAAGCAAGAAGCAACATCTATGCCAAGGCCCCTTTCACCTAGTTCTGCTAATCAGGATGAAACTATGACAGGAGAGGATATTACGCCTAATAATCAAGCAGCGCATACAGTACAGTCTAGCAGTGAAGATACTGGAGCTAGCGCTGAGCTTGTATTTAATCCTGAAATGTTACTTGATCCTAAGAATAGTTTTTTATTTTTTAATGCAGGTTCTAGCGGTTCAGAGCATTTGCAGTTAAATATTTCTTTAGGACAAGACGAAGTTTTACCAGGAGCAAAATTAACTTAAAACCACTTCAAAACTTCTTAGCAATAGTTTAATCTTTTTGCTTTGGCAGGTTTTGTTTATACCTGTTGCCTGTAAGGGATTTAACATGCATAAAGGGTTTAGGTTTTTTTTGGTTATTTGGAGTTTTAGCTTTGTTAGTAATGCTTTTGCTTTTAATGATGCATTTATCCAGCGCAAAATGCAGAATTTTATGCACCAGTATCATGTTAATGGCGCGGCGATTACGGTTTTAAATCATGGGCAGGTTAGAACATATGTTTTTGGTGAGGCGGTTCCTTCTAGACATATTAAAGTTACCGAAGATACTATTTTTGAATTAGGATCTATTACCAAAACTTTTACTGGCTTAATTCTTGCGCAAAACGTCCTTGATGGGCATTCAGCATTATCCGATCAAATTCATCCTTACCTTGAAAAACCGCATTCTAAATCAATAGGTAATTTAACCTATCTTCAACTTGCAACTCATGTATCTGGTCTGCCTTTTAATGCAAGAAAATTGCCTTATAATGCTTCATCTTCTTTAGTAAACAAGCTTAAGTTACATTATTATTTACGGAAGTCAGTTCCGAGATTTTCGCCTTCTAGTCAAATGCTTTATTCAAATTTTGCCTATGGAATTTTAGGTAGAGTATTAGCCAAACAAGATGAAACTAATTTGACCAAGCTAATGCGGCGTAAAATTTTAGATCCTTTAAATATGAAAACCGCAGGGCTTGATATTAGTAGAGCCAACCAACGTTATTTGGCGCAAGGGTTTACCGCTTATGGTAAGCCTGTTAGGCATATGCCATCTGGCTTATTTGGTGGAGCTTGGGCAATGCGTGCTTCGGCTAAAGATATGGGGCAATATTTAAGAGCTGCTGTAGGCGATCCTCGCACACCGCCTTCTCTCCAAAGGGCTATGCGCTATTCGCAGATCCCCCATTATGCATTAACCAAAGAGGACATGCAGTTTGGGCTTGGCTGGGTTGTTACCCCATTTGATAAAAAAGATGTATTTCAAAGACTCATTAAAAGGCCTGAGCATTATCATTTTGTCCCTTCAGCAGTACGCAAATTGGCAAATCCACATTTTAACCCGCATGCCTTAATCGGTAAAACAGGCGCAACTGATGGGTTCCGCGCTTATATTGCGGTTATTCCCGAGAAAAAATCTGGTATTGTAGTAATGATAAATCGCTTTACCCACTCAAATGGCAGGCTAACTAGCCTTGCAAATGAGATTTTGTTAAGGGAAAGTAGAGGGGCTTAATGGCCAAATGTTCCCATTAACTCGGTCTTATCTAATACATGCCCTTTAATTGCATTGCGTAAATCTGCCTGGGTGCTTTTTTCTGGTATGTTTAACAGCGTATCTAATGCATAAAGGTGAAAAACATAATGATGAGTTTCTCCCTTAGGCGGACACGGCCCTCCATAGTTGTTTTTGCCCCAGCTATTTATGCCTTCTTTTATGCTTGATGGAAGAAAATTAGCTAGTTGATTAGTACTTGCGGGAATGTTCCAAACCACCCAATGGGTCCATAAGCCATTAGGTGCGTCTTTATCATCAAAAATAAGCGCAAAAGATTGCGTCCCTTGAGGCGCATCACTCCAAGCAAGCGGTAAAGCTAAATTTTTTCCGTCACAAGTATATTCACTAGGAATCGTACTTTTTTCCGTAAAAGCAGAACTTGTCAAAGTAAAGGCCATGGCTTTTGCTCCTATTAAGCTAAATAATATTATTTTTAATAGTTTAGGTTTTTTCATATTAACGTTTCACGAGCGCATTCGGTGCAGGATTTTCAGTATAACATTGTTCGTAATTATGAAGAAATTGCTTAAAACTCTAGCATATGATACCCATTAAAGTGTATCATATTGCTCTCAATTGTTGTAAGGAGTGAGCAGTATGCCAGAATCTATAGCGAAAAGGTTTGTTAGTGCAGTTAAAAATAACGAAACTAACCTTATATTACATATGCTAAAGCAAGACATTGCTAGCTTAAAATTTGATAAGCTAGAAGATGATAAAACCGTACTTTATATGGCGGTTTTGCATAAAAACTCTGCGGTAGTTAGCGAGTTACTCAAGATAACTATAGATGTTAATGCATATTACCCTCCTAAAATGCCTAACTCAGCGCTTGATTTGGCTTTATCTTATGAAAATGAAAACGAGATTGTTTTAAGTTTTTATCAAACTAGATCTGTTGAAAGAGCTAAAATTTTACAAAAAACTTTAGAGCAGAAAAATTACGCAAGACTTAATTACCTTTTGCGAAATACTGATTCTGCTTATCAGTTATTGGTTGATTTTTTGCTAAAAACTGATCCGTCTACGCTTAATTTAGCTGAGATTTTAAACATTTTAGTGCCTTATGCTGTGGAAACACATAGAGCAGGAGAGTTAATTATCAAGTTATCTCAGCTTAAGGTAGATAAAAAAATAATTTTAGATGCTTATATAACATTATTAGCAGGTAAGTTTGATGATATTAAGGCGTTTATTTTAAGCATTCAGGATAATGTTTGGTCTGATAAGCCTTATAATTGGGAGGATTTTGCTAAAGAAGCATTTTTATATAATAAAGAAGTGCTTCAATCTTTGGAGAATGTTAACTCACGTATACTTTTTTATGAGGTTATCTATAGAGTGTCACGCTCCATGGAAAAAAGTCAGATTGATGATCTTATTTCTCTATTACCCCATAGTCACTTTTACCCGCTTATTTTTATTTCTATTTACAAGATAAAGCCAAATGTAGAATTAATAAGCGCTATTATGCACTCTTTGCAAAGCGCAGAAACTCTAGACAGTGATACTTTATTAACTTGCTTGCAGCTTCTAAGGCGCGCTGCTGACAATAAATCATGGGATTTATTTGCGGCATTACTTAATTTAATTGAAGCTAAGAAAACAAATATTAAAGCTCAAGAACCAGACGCTAATTTACTAGCTTTAAAAGCTAGTCAGTTATTTACGCTTTTGTTAGCGGATAAAAAGCCCGAGTTTGCCGCAAAAATGTTAGATTTAGGGGCAGATGTAGTAGTTGACTCTAAAGACAGTAAAACCTGGCCTTTGAGTATATGTATTCAAGAACAGTATGCTGATTTAATAACCCGCTTATTAACTTACTCTAAAGTTCAAATAGTTGACTTTGAGAATGAAAATATAGCTGCAATGCCGTTAAATATGGCATATACCCAAGGTTCACTTGCAGATTTTGCTGCAATTTTAACAAAGACTTTTAGAGAATATAACGAGTTATTGTTACAAGAAGGTTGTGATACAAACAAACTTAATACAATCATGTTGAGTCACATAACTTTTATTCTAAAAAAAGCAATTGAAAGCAAAGAGCTTGAATTATGTACTAAATTGCTTGATTTTTTGTATGTGCATATTAACTATTATAATCCCGAGCTAGTTGAATTAAAAAATCAGCTAATAAAAAATTCTTTAACTGAGATGGCTAAAAATCCGGCATTTGATTCAATTACCCTAAAATACATCCGCAAATTCAACTTTCAGGAAACCTATCCTCTTTTAAAAGAAATAGTTAAACGCGATACAGTGTGGGATCATGAGTTGGAAGTTTTTTTGCGCAATATAGATACATCAGTTTATACAAAAAGCTTGCTTTTTAATCTAATGTTTCAAGCAATTTATAAAAATAAACCAAAAGTTGCAAATTTGTTAAGTCGTTTGCTGCTGAGTAAACTTTATATTTCTGATCGTGAGTTTTTGTTAATTTTAAGAGAGTTTATAAGGTGGTTACATGTAGATTTTGATGCGGGATTATGCAATGAACATTTGCGGTTATATAGGCAATATTATACCCAGACAGCAGCTTTGCCATTAAAAATATTTATAAAAACTTTACCTGTATTGTTAACTATTATTGCAAATACCCATGATGATTTGGCCAAACACGATTTACATTTAGCAGAAGCTCTTAAAGCAATTCAAAACCATGCAAATACGATTTTGTTGCGTGAAGAGAGCGTGCAGGAAGAGAGTAGTACTAATCACCCTGCAAAATATGCCGATTATCAATTTGTTATGGGCGACCCTAATAAAGACATGATTAAAGGGGAGCTTGCCTTTCTTTTAACTAAGCTAGTATATTATAAAGAAAAGGCAAAAGACTCTGCAGTGTCCTTTTCTCTAGGTTCTTTGTATACTTTGCTAGTATCTTTAGCAAATGAACACTATAAAGAAAAGGCAATAGTAGATGCGTTTTATGCATGGTTAAAGGCGCCTAGTATTATTCCCCAAAAGAGCAATTTGCAGTTGGTTAAGGAAGCTTCAGGTACACGTTTTTGGGGCGCTATGTATAAGGCAGATTCTGTAATAAACTTTGTTACCGCAGTTCCCTATATGATTAGACAAGCCTTTCCTGAAGATAAAAGCGCAATTTCCTCAAAGGTTATTACAATCTCATAAGGCCTGTTGACATTTAATCTTCACAACCGAAGTCGACGTCCCGCGGTCTATCTAGGTTGAAAGCAATACAACACGCCATAGTCTTATTAAGCAAATTTTTTTTCTTGTACTATAATAATAAATATCGACTATTTTATGAGGAGATTGCTATGTCAGTAACAGTTTCGGAAGAATTAATGTCAGCATTTAGCGACATAAATAATAGAAAACTTCCTCCAAATAAAGCACAAGTTTTTAAATACAATAATTCCAATATTTACTTAAGCATGACTGGTGCGCGGGATGAAACTGGCAATCTTGTAACATGCCCCCATATATATAAAAATCCAGGTAATTATGCCTACTTTATAGACCCGAAATCTAGTCTGCTTTATAAAGTACATTATGATCAAACAGAAGGGTATAATCTGCAAAAAAAACAGGAAGCAACTGAAGCCGATGTAGCGGAATGTGAATCATTAATTAGGGAAGCTGGAAAGAAAGGTCTGCTCAATCTTGAACCTCAAAAACCCACCCCTCCACCTCAAGCGCCTCAACAAGCGCAAACACCACGGCATCAAGGCAAAGAGGTTGCGGATTTTTTTAATAACATGGAAGAAGCTTTAAGACGGAGTGGAGGGAAAGAAATCATAAATGGAAATGTGATTATTTCTATTAGTCAACGTAATGAAATTAAAATAAGCATTATAAATTTTGATAAAACAACTGACGACTATTGGTATAATCAAAGCAGTACTGGCTCTAGCGCCGCATTTTTCCATGGTGATCAGAAATTAAATTATGATGGCATTGTTGATGCTGTCAGTCGGCTCAAGGAGCAACCTTCTATACAAGCAATTTTAAAATCACTGCAACAATCTAATGTGAATCAACAACAAGCTCAATCACAAGCATCACAACTCCAACAGCCGTCACAAGTACAAACACCCCCACAACATACCCAACAGCAACAGCAGGCTCAGCAACCAGCACCGCAACAAGTGCAACCACCACCATCACAAGCACAACAAACCCATAAGCCAGTCCATGTTCTATCTGATGATATAGTTCAATTATATCAAGTTGCTTTTGATTATAGTGTCAAAGCTTTTGGCAATGCTGTAATTGGGGATGTAACAGTTTATCGAGATATCACGAATGAGCAAATGCCTGGGACTAGCTGTATAACAGTCTATGATCCTGCAACTAAAGCTACTAAAGGCTTCTTTGTTGGTATAGACCAAATAACAAGTGAAAATCTTCTTCTGGTTATGGATTATGACGAAGAAAGCAACATGTACAAGGAATCTAGCAGAAGATCCGCAACTCCTAAGGAATATAAAGAATTTGAACAATATTTAAGAAATTTTAAGGCTGCAGAACTGCAACACGTTTCCTCCCATGCAGCTCAACAACCTCAACCACCGACTGCAGCTCGTAGCGGAGCCCAATTCTTTCAGCAGGCGACAGCTCAGCAGGTGTCACCTGATGAGAAGGAATTAAGAGCTTCTTTAGCTGAGATTGGTAGCCGTTTAGAACATAATACAAACCCAGCAACACCAATTATTTATTCAGATGGATATTGTGGTCGTACAGGTAAGGACTTTGCATTTATTAAATCTGCTAATTACAAGGCTTATACCAATGCTAGTGGTGCGCTTATTGTTGAGCAAATAAACAAAAAACCGTCAGGTCATATATCGTATGATAAAATTGATCCTTCACATGCAATTTTTGAAAAAGCATTGCAAGAATTAAATCAAGTGATAAAAAACAGAAACCTCCCACCATCTCCAAGTCCAAACAGACCAAGTGCATAAATTATTTACATCAGCTTCGAGTGTTGCGTATAATTAATTTTATTAACTAATGCGTAATAAAAGGCTTAGGTCTAATGATTAACATTGATCATCGTTTAGCATTCCTCGCTAAAGGAGATTAAAAGTGGTTAATATAACCTTAACAAATAACAATAAAAGCTCTTCTTATAGTAAGGTCTTAATTAATCTAAAAGATGGTACCTGCCTTTTAGATGAGGGGAAAAAAATTACGCACGCTGAGCTAATGGCGCTGCGCGAATTTCAGCATCCACTATTAGCCGAACAAAAAATTGTCACTAATGATCATTTGTTTATTTATAACTATGATGATTTTAATGGTTTATTAAACTCGGTAATTTATGTTTATTCTGTCCTTTTAAATGTCAAAGATCCTTTAGCCTGTAAATTTGTTATAGCTCCATCAAACAAATTTCTACGTGCTAAAGTTGAGGATAAAATAAATTTTTCGCTTTATGCTAATAAACCAGGGACCCAATTAATTGACATTAAGCAATTAAATGCTGTGGCAAGCACTTTATGCAAAAATGAATTTGAATACGCTGAAGAAATTATAATTGATGATTACTTTACTTTTAATGATCTTCCTCTCGAAGTTGATGGAGATAAGCTATTCGAAAAAGTAGATTTTGACGTTATTAAATTGATAACTACTAAAACTGACTTTGCGCTTTATGAATTAAGGTACATTGATCCTAATGTAGGTGTTGGGTTATTTTGCAAAAAGAAGATTAATAAGGGCAAGGGTTTATTTATCTATGGAGGAGTTAAATTAATTAACCCCCAATATTTGGGCTACTCTTACTGTACTGAAGACCTTCTTGGCATGCATATTGATGCTAGATTTTATGGAAACCTGGCTAGGTTTATAAACCACTCAGCTTGCAATGAGTTGGATAAAAATTCACCTTATTTAAAGGCTAACCTTATTTCTAAGATAATTTGCATAAATGGGATTAAGTTTATTTATTTAGATGCAGCAAGGGACATAATGCCCAATGAGCAGCTTCTCATTCACTATGGAGACGAGTATTTTGTAAATAGACCAGAGTTTAAATTTAATGCAAACAATAAAGTTGTTTATAAAATTAATAATTTTTGGCACTCTTTAGCTCTTCATAAGGCACCGCATATGCAAGCCTTAGGACACATTGGCATTCAAGCTGCCCAAAAATATCTCCTTATCAGGATAGGAATTATTTTTGCTCTTATTTTTTCATTAATGCTAATAATCCTAAATGCAAGCTGGCCAGGAAAGCTCAACTAAAATCCCAATTGTTGGGTGATTTTGGATATTTATTTTAGCTTTATGTAAATCAACAATAGATTTTACAATTGCTAAACCCAAGCCCAAGCCACCAGTTTGCGTATTACGTGCAGGATCTACCCGGTAAAAACGGGTAAATATATTAGGCAGATGTTCGCGAGATATCCCTATACCTGTATCGTGAATAGTAACTTTTGCTAAATTAGGCTCTTGGGAAATTTCAATATTGATCTGGCCTTTTAATGGAGTATATTTAAGCGCGTTGGCTAAAAGGTTACTTATCACCCGTTTAAAAAGTACCGGATCTGCAAGTATTTTTGCCTCGCCTTTACAGGTTATAGTTACTTTTTTTTCATCTGCGAGCGCTGCATAGTATTCACATACAGTTAAGATTGATGGATTTAAATTAAGCGCGGTTTTATTAAGGGTCATTTGGCCATGATCTGATCTTGCAATAAATAGTAGATTTTCGATAAGTTTTGAGAGGTTAAGATATTCTTGCATATTTGCTGCCAAAATATTTTTATATTCATGAGGTGATTTATTTTTTAAAAGTGCTAATTCGGTATTAGTTCTTAAATTATGAATAGGTGTTCTAAGTTCGTGAGCGATGTCAGAAGAAAATTGGGACAATTGGTTAAAGGACGTTTGAATTCGGTCCAACATACTATTAAATTTGTTAGCTAAGGGGCGTAGTTCTTTGGGCCATTCAGCAAGAATTATCCTTTTATCTAACGATTCAATGGTTATGGTATCTAATTTATGCTCAAATTCTTTAAGTCTATTAAGGCCTTTGCTTGCTATTATGTGGCCAAAAATTATGGATGCAAGAGAGCCAAATAACAAAATTAAAATAAACTTTTCATAACATTCTACAGTTAAATGGGAGGCTGGTGAGCCGTTTAGTTGCTCGATTATTTGCATAAAAGTTGGATATAAAAATAAAACTAAAGTTGTTAATAATCCAATAGTGGAAAAGCTATACAAGAGCATTAATTTAGTTACTAAGGATAATGGCTTATTGAGTGTACTTTTAGCGCTTTTCCAAAACATAGCCTACTCCTCTTATGGCGTGAATTAACTTAAGTGAAAAATTTTTATCAATTTTGTCACGTAACCTTTTAACGGCAACATCGATAACGTTAGTATCACTGTCAAAATTAATGTCCCAGACTTGTTCGGCGATAAAAGTGCGTGACAAAACATCCCCCTGGCGTCTTAAAAACAACAACAGCAACATAAATTCTTTGGCAGAAAGATGAATTTTAGTGCCATTACGGGTAACTTGGTGTTTTTGCGGATCAACATTTAAATCAGCAATTGTTAAAATATCTGCGGTAACTCTATGACTACGTTTGGCGATATTTTTTAATCTAGCTAACAGTTCGGTAAAAGCAAATGGTTTAACTAAATAATCATCAGCTCCTAACTCTAAACCTTTGACTCTATCTTCAACAGTGTCTTTTGCCGTTAAGCATAAAATTGGCGTTGAGATATTGGCTTCATTAATTTTTTCTAAAAGCTTCCATCCATCTATATAGGGCAGCATAATATCGAGGATTATTATGTCATAAGTATAATTGTTTAATAAATATAAACCCTCTTTACCATCTTTTGCTAAGTCAGGAATAAAATAATGCTCTTTTAAGCCTTTAATTAGGTATGATGCTGTAGTTTGATTGTCTTCAATAATTAATATGCGCATACTTGCTTTTTGGTGTAAAATAGAACATTATATCATATTATTCATCAACGTACTATTCTATATATGTTTACTGGAATTACCCAAGGTTTAGCAGAGGTTACCGCAGTAATAAATAAGCCCAATCTTATGCAGTATAGCGTGCGTTTTAATAAAAAAATGTTGCAAAAGCTAAAAATAGGCGCGAGCGTTGCCATAGATGGAGTTTGTCAGACGGTTATTAATATTAAGGATGATATTGTTACTTTTAATGCCATTCAAAATACTCTAGAAATAACTACTTTACGCTTCTTGACTAAAGGAAAAACTGTAAGTATTGAGAGGAGCGCGCGTTTTAGTGATGAAATAGGCGGACATGTAGTTGCAGGACATGTGATAGGAACTGCATTAATTATAGATTTAGCAAAGTCCTTAAATCAATTAACGCTGACCATTCAATGTAAACAAGCATGGCTAAAATATATTTTTCCTAAAGGATTTATAGCAATAGATGGATCAAGTTTAACTATTGATAAGGTTAACCAGCATACCAACTCGTTTACTATACATCTTATTCCCGAAACCTTACGGATAACAAATTTTTTGCATAAAAAAATAGGGGATTTAGTAAACCTTGAAATTGATGCTAAAACACGAATTATTGTAGATACTATAAGGCGTGTTGAGCTTATTTAGGTTTTGCAGTCATTGTTTTGGGAGCTTTTTTGTACACATCACGCGGGGCTTTAGATGGGTAGCCGTAACCTTGTTCTCCTTGCCATTTAACGACGCGTAAGTATTTTTCTCCCCACTCACCAGGGTCGAAGTTTGATACTACGACGTTATTATCAAGGTTAATGATAATTTCGAAAGCTTTCCGTTTGACAACTCTGTGACCGCCAAATGCAACCTGGACTTCAGTTTCAGGGGGAATGCCTTCTTGGGATAATCTACCAACTAATATATCAATTATTTTTTCAATAGTGTAATACATTTTACACATTGAATATCCAGCAGACATAAATTCATCTTGTTTGGAAGTAATCATGCGATTACCGTAATCAAGAATCGGATAAACAAATTCGTAATCTTCGGTTCCAGGAATGAGTTCTGGTTTTATCCATTTAGGCGGAACAAAGAGAGTAATATTTGGTGAAACCACAGTTATTTCAAAGTAACTCCAGCGCCAATCAATATGATAAACAGCATCATTTAAGGCAGAAAGATCTGGATAACCAGCTTTGGTATTTTGAGCTAGCTCTTTACTTTCTTCTAAAGGAGAGTCAGGTGGAGGATTGTCTGGTTCGCTAGGTGTTGTTTCTAGAGGAGGAGTATCTAAAGGTTCATCTATTAAAAAAGGTTCACTAAGTGTTTTCTTTTGAGGTTTGGTTTTAGAGCCTTTAGAAGCTTTAGTTTTCGTTTTTGGAGGAGTTTTTTTGTTTGCCATGAATATATTTAAATTTACCTATCTTAACTTGAGTGTACATGGTCTAAAGCAAAATATCTAATCTGTTTTTCAAAGCAGGTGCTACAAGCAGACATACAGTTCGATTTTAATGGAACTTGGTGAATTAAGTTTTTTTTGCTAAGGCGCTCTAGTATTGAATTTAGTACCTCAGAATTAGTTTGAAAGTGGCGAGAGAGCTGTTGCTCGCTTACAAATTTTTCGCGCTTTATATAATTTAAGATATCAAACAGCATGTAGATCTCCTGTTATTTGCGGGAAGCGCCTAAGGCATAATATAAAACTTGCAGCAAGGAGGAAAAGGCCAATAATCCATTTACTCGATGTTAGAGGATGTGTAGCAAAAGAGATTAATTGATAAATTAAAATAGCTAAAATATATGCTATGCCAAAAGACCAAATTATTGCAATCCACATAAGCTTTGCGGAAGATTCTTGTTTTATAGCGCTCATTGTAGAGATACAAGGCATGTACAACAAAATGAAGACAAGATAAGCATATACGCTAGCAAAGCTTGGAAAATATTGTTGCATTATATTGCTAACTGGAGATGCAAAATTTAAGTGTGCTGCCTGTTGGTAAAGAGTGTTTAATGATCCAATTACCACTTCCTTAGCTAAAATGCCGGTAAAAAGCCCCACAGTAGCAGGCCAATTATCAGTAGTTAACCCCATGGGAGTAAAAATAGGGGTTAACATTTGGCCTAAATAAGCAAGCAAATTTGGCGCTTTGGCGTTTAGTGATGGGAGCATATTTAAGACACTAAGGCTAATACAAACTGGAATAATAAATAGCGCTGCACGTTTTAAAAACCTAGAAAGTCTAATAAAGCTCATAGAACTTAAGCGCTTAAAATTAGGGCTTTGATAATTCGGGAGCTCGAGTGTTAATGGGGCAAGTTCTTGGGCAAAAAACAATTTTTTAAACATAATTCCAGTTAAGATAGCGGCGCCAATCCCAAGTAAATACAGCGAAAATATAATGTTTTGGCCATTTTCTTTAAAAAATGCGCTCACAAATACTGAGTAAATTGTTAAGCGTGCACTACATGACATAAAGGGCGCCATTAGGATGGTTAACATCCTTTCACGTTTGTTTTCTAGAGTGCGAGTTGCAAGAATGGCAGGTACATTACACCCAAAGCCGATAATTAAAGGAACAAAAGCTTTGCCAGGAAGACCAATTAAGCGCATAAGCCTATCCATAACAAAAGCAGCGCGTGCCATGTAACCTGAACCTTCTAAAAAGCTTAAACCAAAATACATGGTAGCTAGTATGGGAATAAAGCTAATAGTAGTAGTAAGACCTCTGCCAAGGCCATTACAGAAAATATCGCTTAACCAAGCAGGGGTATTAAGCTTTTGTAAAATAAGGCTAGGAGTTTCAATAAAAAGTACGGTTGAGGTATTATCAAAAAACGTTTGTACTATTCCGCCAACATGCACAGCAAAAAAGAATAAGCTATACATCATGAAGAAAAATAAAGGTAGACCAAGGTAACGATGGAGAAAAATAGCATCAAGCTGGGCGGTAAGTTTGTCTTGAGATTTAGTCTGCTGAACCTGCGCTAAATTTGCGACTTTATGGCAAAAGGTATAGCGTGCATCAGCTATATGTAGATCAGCATCTTGCATGGTATGTACATTATGCGGGAGCGGTAAAATAGGTGGTGTAGGTGGGGTAGGATTTTTAAGCTCGCTAAGTAGACTTTGGTGTAGATTTTTGCTGTCTGTATTTTTTTCAAATAATAAAACTTTACAACCTAAAGCCACACTTAAAGCATCAAGTTTAGGTAAAGCTCCTTCTGCATGATGCATATTTAGCACTACAACGAGCGGAATTTTAAGTTCTAGAAGCTCACTAGTTAAAAATAACTGCCTCTCAAGATTAGCTACATCAATTACATTTATTAATAAATCAGGGGTGGTTTGCGTAAGGATCGCGTGAGTAATTTTTTCATCCTCACTTTCTGGTTTATCCATTAAAGCATAAATTCCAGGAGTATCTTGAATAGTAATGGAGGTTTCTTGGATACAAAAAGTAGCGCTTTCTACTGCAACCGTAACTCCAGACCAATTGCCAACAGGCGCATGGCTATCAGTTAAAGCATTAAATAATTCCGTTTTGCCACAATTAGGTTGGCCAACAATAAGCGCGGTAGTCATAATTTTTCCCACAACAAATGCTTAGCTTCATCTTTACGCAGCGCAAGGTTAATCTCGCCTAAGTTAAAGTAAAGTGGACATCCTAAAGGCGCTACTCTAACTAGTTTAACCTCTACTCCTGGCATAAGCCCTAAAACCATAAGGCGAATACGTAACCTTTTTTCGGTGTTACCAAAGCTTTTAAAGCGGAGGATAAAACCTGGTTTTAGATCGAGAGTATTAAGCATTATATTTCAAATTTATTATATATTGACTTCCATTTTAATCGAGAATCATTCTCAATTAAAGGGGGGGCTGTAATTTATGGACCTTCCGCCTTCGCGGAGGGAGACAATGGGATTATTAACTGTATATTTGTTTGGAAAAATCTATTTCCTTGTGCTTTGCCTACAACAGTCGTTAATTCATTTACGCTTTTGCTATCATTAATTGCTTTTTCGACTTCTGTAAGATTAGCTTCATGCGCAAGCAGGGCAGCTTCAAACTTAAGAGTTGGTAATGATAAAGTGGTGGCAAAGTTCAAAGGGGGAATATCTTCTTTTTTAGTGTCAGTTGGGTTATGTGAGGTGTATTGGCGAATACAGGCTATCTTGAAAAGGTCTATATAGTCTTTAAAGCTAGCGGGAGAACTTTTTTTCACAAGACCTATAAAATCTAGCGCTATAGCAAACAAATATAAAGGGGTTAGGAGAATTTGGATAAACCTTTTGGGTAGATCAAGGTTATGTTCATGGCCTCCACCTGTTTCAGATCGGGCTTTTAGTATTTGGTTAATTGTTTTTGTTCCATGAAAATGCTTGTGGCCAAAAAAACGATGCCAATCTTCTTTGCCTTCGTCAAGTGCACAAAGTGTTGCAGATACATATTGTTGAATCCCAGGAAACTGATCGCCTCCCGCGCCAATACTTATAATATGGGCAAGAAACATCAGCCATTCTATAGGGGTTAAGATTATTTTGATCAATATGCGAAAAGGGTTATAGCGCATATATGAGTTATCATCTTTATTAATTGGTTCCCAGGACTTTTTATAAGAAAGAGCTCCAAGCTTTACTACATCAATAAACTTCTGCCACTGGCTTTTAGGCTTGTCCTCATCTACAGCTTTAAAAGCATGCTTTATTTCTTTTTTAATCCCAAACCAAGTGCAGATCGTATTAAAAAGGTTAATAATTAAAGTTGAAGCCGTAATAAACGCCGTTCCTGAGATTATCCATGCTTGGTTAATTAAAAAGGCAAAATTTTGTCCTATGGTCCACCAAGTGCCGGCTGTACAAATAGTTAGGGTAAGAGTTAGGCCAAGAAAAATTAAACTGCTAAAGGCTTTTAATATTTTTTTGGTTAAAGATGCAGCCTTTTCTGTTTTATAATCTTTGATAAGAGAGTTATAAAGCTTAGCTAAACTGCGGTTATTTAACATAGAGATTATCGAGTTATAAGTAATAAGCGCATAGGCAATGCCAGAAAAAATCCCTAAGGTAATAATAATTGCGGGGATCCCAGCAGCAGGGACTGCAGCTAAGAATGGCAACGTCATGAATACATCAAATAGCAAATACCCTGTGCCAATTGCTATAAATCCCCCTGTTAGAATGCTAAAAACTTTGCTGACTGTAAATAGGCCATATCTTAATCTATGTTTGTTAAGGTAAGCCTCTCCTTGATTTTTGCGCATCCATGCACGGAGCTCTTTAACTGCTTCACTATGTTTTTTATCATCTTCTTTTAAGCTAAATAATTGCTTGGCAAACTCAAGCTCAAAACGCTTTAGCTTTTGTTTCAAACTTTTTAACAAAGCTAAACCTTCAATATCAAGTTCGTCATGTTCTTTTTTGTGCGCCAGATCTTCTTGTTTATTAACAAGATATAAGTAATCGCGGAGTAATTGCGGGAGTTTTTCTTGTTCTGCAAGAGACTCAGGGACATTTTTGACTAAAAATTCGCGCAAAAATTGTTTTTTTAGCGCCAGCCGAGAAAAAAGGGCTTTAAAGGAACTTTTAATGTTTTGCCAAAAAATTTCAGCTTCATAAAGAACTGCTAAAATAAAGGCTGCTATGCTTAAGGAGACAACTGGCCAAAGGACAAACATGCCACTATAGCTTAAAAGACCTAACGTTAAGCTTGCACCGACAGTTAAGAGTAATAATAATAGCTGTAAAAACTTCTTGCGGATCATTTTTAAAAGCATGATGTTCAAAATTAGGTTTTAGGAGGTAAAAAAGAATATCCTAAATGAAAATGATTATCAATCTCTTCTACAACACAAGTTTGGGCTAATGGTTTAAAGAAATTTATACTTTTGCCTCTTGAATCATATAAGCGTTTTGCCGCTAAAATAATAGCAAATAAACCTGATAAGACTGCGAGTATTTTTAAGGTAAACTCACAAATAGACTGGAGATTTTTGCTTAAAACTTGGATCGTTTTATTCCCAGGGAGTAATAAAAATTCGCGTAATTTGATAAAACCCTTATCTTGCGAACTTTTATTGTTATTAATTATTCTAAGAATGTCATTCACTGCTTTTATTTTTGCGTGATGGGTTCTTTCCTTTGATTCTATATGATTTAAATACGTATTACAGGCCTTTTTTAATTGTTTAATGGCATTTTGGCAATAAATGAAAGGAGCGTTGTAGCCCATTTTATTGCGTAGATCTAAAGGCAGATTTTTAATAACGTCTTCAAAGCTAACTGTTTGGGTTGTAGAGGTTTTAACATTAGGGCTACTAGATTGCGTTGTTGCACTTGTTGTAATTCTGGGACTTACTACAGTTTCTTGATTGATACATAATGGCCTTAGTAATTGAATATCTTTCTTTAAATTTATACTCACTTGGAGCATTTCTTTGAGGGAAAAACCCAAAGTAAGATTTAATAGCTGTTGGTTAAAGATAGTAAGACCTTCTACTAACTCATTGCATTGATTCAATAAACTTTCCCGGGAAGTATTTAATTGATGCGCAAGAGAAGGGTCGTTGATAGGGTAAAATTTAGTAATAAAATCATTATAGATTTCTTGGAGGGTAGCAATACGCACCTCAATAGTTTTTTTGATGCCATTTTTAACTTGATCGAAAGTTGTTTGGATTAAGGGAATGTTACTTAAGCTCGCAAGCTTTTGGAGGAAATTTGTTATAGCGAGGATAAGGTCTAGTTTCTCATCTTGGTTCATATTATTTTTTAAATATGCTGCGCTAATAATGTTTATTAAGCTTTGGATCATGGTAGTAAATTGCGCGGGACTTTCTGGTGTTTTAGCTGCTGAGAGACTAGTAATTGTGTTGGCAAATTGAGGGGTAATTTTCGCGCTAATCGCGTTTAAAATTGCAGCAGGGTTAGGATTTAATTCATCTTTAAGCTTGAATAAACTTTCAAGCTCTAAAATTAAATGCTCACTATTAATATAAGGATAAACAGGTGGAATATACGCATCTAGAGCAATAGGGTAATAAATATTATTCGTACATACAGCACGAGAATTCTCAATGCTCTCCAAAGGAAGATGAGGGTAACCATGATGTCTTAATTCTGCATAAAGAGAAAAATATTTTTGGATTTTGCGGTAAAGATTTAACATTTTTGCATTAGATAACTTAAATTTATCGCTGAATCTTTTTTTAAATTCTACCCCATGAGCCATTAACATTCTGGTTATTTTAGCTAGGGTAAGTTTTTGGACGTGGCGTCTTGTCCTTATTTCATCTTTATGATCCCTTGTTTGATTAAGTAAATTTCCTTCAGCAGTTGCATGATTACCTGGTAAAAGAGTGGTTTTAAGTTTGGTATTTTGTGGATCAAGAGCCTTAGGTAAAATGGGACGAAAAGCACCGGTTCGTTCATGCTGCATAATTATAATTTCAGCTTCACTTACTATAGGTGGGATTTTAAAATACCGCTCATCTTTCCAGGTAATGCTATATCCAACACCTGGAACAGGATCTATGCCAAATAGGCTAAAGGACACAGCTTTATGGTCAGCAAGGCCGCGAATAGAGTTTAGAATAAGCGTGCTATTAGCATTTAGCCAATCAATTTGATTTTGGGTTAAATTTGCTAGCGCTCTTTTGGTATAAGGACAAGGGGTTTTGCGTAATATATCAAGTAAATTATTGCCACCTGTTTTAAGAGCATTTAGTTCATGCGCAGCAAGGATAGCAGCAATAGCTCCTCTACTATGGCCTAGTAAAATAATATCATCGCATCCTCTTGCTATGGCATCAAAAATGCCAAAAAGGTTATTAACTATATGCTCGCCAACAAAACTTCCTGGTATATCAACTCCATTGACAAAGCTTGCTCCTTGTTTGAATTTGGTAAGTCTTGCTGGTTCATCAGGGAGTTTAGCTTTTATTGGCGTTAGTAAAGGGTTAAGACTATCTTCAAGTTCTTGATTTATAGCTGCATGCACTAAACTTAAAGTTTCAAAATAATCATATTCATTATGTTTTGTAGGCGGCAAAAATTCTTGATAATCACCTTCAGCATCGGAAAGATCTTGCACTACATGTAAAAAGCCATTGCTTTCTATTTCGTCATTAAACGCATTTTCCCCAACATTTTCTTCAAAGAATGAATTTGCACTCACTGCATTATTATCTTTATTTGGCATTACAGGAGAGCTCACTTCTAGCCTTGTAGGCGCAAATTTTGTCGAAGTTCCGGCGAAAATTTGGATATATGGACGAGTCATAAGTTAATTTCTATAATAAATAAACTGCAATTTTAAAATAAATACACATTGAGATCAATAGCGGCAAATATACTACGCTTGCTAAAATTAGTTGATATGAGTATAATCCGGTCCTGTTATCGCGGGGTGGAGCAGCTTGGTAGCTCGTCGGGCTCATAACCCGAAGGTCGTAGGTTCAAATCCTGCCCCCGCTACCAGATGAATTAAGGGCCCCATTTTTGGGGTTTTTTATTACCTAGAATAATGTCAGTACTGATCTTAGGTAAATGTAAGTATGGTAAAGCAAGAAATAGAAGATTTAATTGCCCCTGTTTTAGCGGAGCTAGGTTATGTTTTGTGGGGGCTTGAGATGCCTTTGCAGGGTAAAAATACATTATTACGTATTTATATAGATAAACCTGGAGGAATTGCAATTACAGATTGTGAAAGAGTAAGTAGGCAAGTTAGTGCTCTTTTAGATGTTGAAGATCCAATTTTGCATAATTATACCTTAGAAGTTTCATCTCCTGGTATACCAAGGCCTTTGTTTGTTCCTGAACAATATAAGGCTTATGTAGGGCATAAGGTAAGTATGAAACTGGGTAGATTGCTAAATGGTACTAAGAAATTTACTGGTTTTATTGTTGCGGTAGAAGGTGAAAATTTGACCATTAAAGTTGGGGAAGAAAACTTAACTATCCCTTTTATCTCGATAGTTAAGGCAAATTTGATAGCTGAATGAGGCAAGTTATGAGTAAAGAATTGTTATTAGTTGCAGAGGCCTTGTCAAATGAAAAAGGCGTAAAAAAAGAAGTAGTCTTTGAAGCGATTCAAGCAGCAATTGAATCTGCTACTTGTAAGCTTATGTCTCAAGATATTGGCGTAAGAGTCCAACTTGATCCACGTACGGGGGAATATGAAACCTTTCGCTATTGGGAGGTCGTAGAAGATGGAGCCGTCGAATTTCCCGCAAGGCAAATGTCTTTATCAGAAGCAAAAGAACATGCAAGCGATGTAGAGGTTGGTGCAACTATAGAAGAACTTATTCCTTCTATTGAATTTGGGCGGATTGCTGCCCAATCAGCGCGCCAGGTTATGATCCAAAAAGTCCGTGAAGCTGAAAGAGAATTAGTAGTTGAACAATTCAAAAGTAAATTACATCAGTTGATTTATGGTACTGTGAAAAAGGTTACGCGTGATAACATTATTATAGATTTAGGGGGTAAAGCCGAGGCTTTTATGCCGCGCAATGAAGTATTACCGACCGAAATGTTTCGTCCTAATGATAGAGTTCGCGCTTATTTGTATGAAATTAAACCGCAACAACGTGGACCACAGCTTTTTGTGAGCCGTATTCGGAACGAAATGCTAGTTGAATTGTTCCGGCTTGAAGTACCTGAAATTGGCGAAAACATTATAGAAATTAAAGCTGCGGCTCGCGATCCTGGCAATAGATCCAAAATTGCCGTTAAAACCAATGATGGGCGCATAGATCCAATTGGTGCTTGTATTGGGATGCGTGGCGCTAGAGTACAGGCAGTTTCTAATGAGTTAAAAGGTGAAAGGGTTGATATTATTCTTTGGGATGATAACCCAGCGCAGCTTGTGATTAATGCTATGGCTCCTGCTGAGATTTCTTCTATAGTAGTTGATGAAGAAGCGCGTACTATGGATGTTGCTGTTGTTCCTGAGCAGCTTGCCCTTGCAATTGGTCGGAATGGCCAGAATGTTAAACTTGCTAACCAATTAACTGGTTGGGAGTTAAACGTTATGACTCTTGAAGAATTTGAAGGCAAAAATAAACAAGAATCACAAAAATCGCAAACCATGTTTGTGGAAACGCTAGGGGTTGACACTGACATTGCGGCAATCTTAGTGCAGCATGGTTTTAGTTCCATTGAAGAGGTTGCTTATGTGCCAGAAGAAGAGCTTTTGGCTATTGAAGGCTTTGATGCTGGGATCGTTAAATCTTTACGTGATAGGGCAAACGATGCACTATTAACGCGGGCTTTAGTTCAAGGGCAGGCAGATAGTGAAAGTGCAGCAAATTTGCGCTCCTTAGAAGGTATGGACGAATCTCTATTTAAATCTCTAAAAAAATTGGGCGTTAAAAGCGTCGAAGATCTTGCCGATTTAGCGGTTTTCGACTTGCTGGAAATAAAAGACATGACCGAAGAAAGGGCAGCTCAATTAATAATGAAAGCCCGAGAGCCATGGTTTAAATCTTGACAGATATTGGGGAAAAAAGATGGCGGATGTGACAGTAAAACAATTAGCCGGGGTAGTTGGGGTACCAGTAGAACGTCTCCTTGCGCAATTACAAGAAGCAGGGCTAGCATTTACTTCTCCTGAACAAGTGGTTAATGAGGATCAAAAGAGGTTATTATTACGCCATTTACAAGCTAACACTCTGCAAAGCTCTACTCCTCAAAGGGAAAGCATTACCTTAAAACGCAAAAGCGTTTCGCAAGTTGTTTTAGGCGCTGAGTTAGGATCTTCTAAAACTATAAATGTAGAAGTGAGAAAAAAACGCCAGCTTGTTTTTCCGCAACCTACACCTGAAAATTTAGAATCTGAAGTTGCAGAAAAGCCGGCAAAAGAAGTTCTTGCAAGTATCGAGGAGCAAGCGAAACCGCAAGATTTACCAATAGATGAAGCTCTTCTAGCTAAAAGCGCCCCTCTTACCGAAGAAAAACCAGTGGCGAGTGAGGAAGTAGCTGCATCTCCTAAAGTAGAAGAAGAGACTAAACCCGAAAAACACCATAAGAAAAAACATGCAGGACGTTCTGATTTTGAAGCAGAAGGAGATGGTGCTGAATTTAAAAAGGTAAAGAAAAAACCTAAATACCATCAAGTAGTAGTTCCGCTTGATGAAGACGAAGAACAAAACATGTGGCTAAAGCGTCCAAAAGCGAAAAAGAAAAAATCTGACCAATACAAAGGCGCTGAAGAAAGCTTAAAGCAAGAATTTGCTAAGCCAACAGCTCCAGTATTTTATGATGTTTATATCCCTGAAACTATTACAGTAGGTGATCTTGCGCACAAAATGAATGTTAAGGTTGCTGAGGTTATTAAAGTCTTAATGAATTTTGGCGCTATGGCTACTATTAACCAAGTCCTTGATCAAGAAACAGCAGTTATTGTAGTTGAGGAAATGGGGCATAGACCGCATGCTTTAAAAGACAATGCTTTGGAAATGAGCCTAGGGGAAAAACGCGATGTTGGCACGCAAATAGTCGGAAGGGCTCCAGTTGTAACTATTATGGGGCATGTTGATCATGGAAAAACATCTTTACTTGATTATATCAGGCGCACAAAAGTTGCTGCAGGAGAAGCAGGAGGCATTACTCAACATATAGGCGCATATCACGTTGAAACACCCAAAGGCAAAGTTACTTTCTTAGATACCCCAGGCCATGCGGCATTTACTGCAATGCGTGCTCGCGGGGCTAAAGTTACCGATCTAGTTGTATTAATAGTGGCAGCAGATGATGGAGTAAAACCCCAAACCGTAGAAGCTATAACTCACGCTAAAGCGGCTAACGTTCCTATTATCGTAGCGGTCAACAAAATAGATAAACCAGAAGCTGATCCTGAAAAAGTAATGCACGAACTTTCTTCTTATGAAGTTATTCCCGAGGCTTGGGGTGGTGAAAATATGTTTGTATCTATTTCTGCCAAGACCGGCCAAGGAGTTGATGATTTACTTGATGCAATATTATTACAAGCAGAAGTTTTAGAGCTAAAAGCTCCGGTTGATGGCACTGTAGCAGGCGTGGTTATTGAGTCGCGCCTTGATAAAGGGCGTGGGCCAGTTGCAACTGTGTTAATTCAAAGCGGCACGTTGCGTAAAGGCGATATTTTATTAGCAGGCTTTCAATACGGCAGAGCGCGCGCGCTTATAAATGATCAAGGCCAATCAGTTCTTGAGGCAAAGCCTTCTGAACCTGTTGAGGTATTAGGATTATCTAGTGTGCCGCACGCGGGAGATGAAGTATGTGTAGTGCCAGATGAAAAAAGAGCCCGTGAAGTTGCTTTATTTAGGCAAGGTAAATTTAGAGATGTAAAACTTGCCAAACGCTCTAAGTCTTCCTTAGAAGGCATAATGGAAAACATGACAAGTATCTCAGATGTTAAGACCTTAAATATTGTATTAAAAGCTGATGTCCAAGGTTCGCTTGAAGCTATATCTGAAGCGTTAACTAGCTTATCTACTCAAGAAGTAAAGGTACAAGTTTTAGGTACAGGAGTAGGCGGGATTACCGAATCAGACGTAAATTTAGCCAATGCGTCTAATGCATATTTAGTAGGCTTTAACGTACGGGCTGATGGATCTGCAAAGAAATTAGCCGAGCATGAAGGGGTAGCTTTACATTATTACAGCGTAATTTATGACATAGTTGATCAAGTTAAAGCAGCTCTTTCTGGCATGTTGGCGCCAGAATTTAAAGAAGAGATTATAGGGGTAGCTGAGGTAAGAGATGTATTTCGCTCGCCTAAGATTGGCGCAATTGCAGGCTGTATGGTCACCGAGGGCACTATCAAACGCAACAGCATGATTCGCGTGCTCCGCGATAATGTTGTTATTTATGAAGGCACTTTAGAATCATTAAGACGCTTCAAAGAAGACGTAGCGGAAGTAAAACAAGGGCTTGAGTGTGGTATTGGAGTGCGCAATTACAATGATGTAAAAATACATGATTTAATTGAGGTTTTTGAAACCATAGAAGTTAAAAGAGCGTTGGCCTAATGACTAAAGCGCCATCTAATCGTTTACCGCGTTTAAATGAACTTATTCAACGCAAAATAGCGCAACTAATTCAGCAAGAACTTCGTGATCCACGCTTAGGCTTTATTACTATTTCAGGGGTTGAAGTCGCAAAAGATACAAGTAGCGCGCGGGTTTACTTTACTACGCTTGCAGAAGATACCACAAAAGCTCAGCAAATATTAAATAAAGCAAGCCCATATTTGCGAGTATGTCTTGGGCGAACTTTAGAAACTCGCATAGTGCCGCAATTACATTTTATTTATGATAATTCTTTAGAAAATTCACGCCGTATTGATGAGTTAATTCAAGATAATCCTCCTAAAACTAACGATCATGATTGATGGTATAGTTCTATTAGATAAGCCGAAAAACCTATCTTCTTTTACCGCAGTCAAAGCTGTAAAACGAATTTTTAATGCCCAAAAAGCAGGGCATACAGGTACGCTCGATCCCATCGCAACAGGGATGTTGCCCATTTGTCTGGGGGAGGCTACTAAGTTTAGCCAGTTTTTATTTAATGCGCATAAAACCTATGAGGCAACAGGAGTTTTAGGCTTTGCGACAGATACCCAAGATCTAACTGGCAATATAATAGCAACTTCGGCAAAAAAATCTGTTGAGTTAGTAGAGTTAAGTCAAGTGTTAGCTAAATTTACCGGTAAAATTGCCCAAGTTCCCCCCATGTATTCAGCTTTAAAGCATCAAGGTAAGCCTTTATATAAGTATGCAAGACTTGGGCAAGAGATAGAACGTGCAAGTAGAGTGGTTGAAATAATGGCAATATCTTTACTTGCATTGGAAAAAAACTGCTTTAAAATTCGAGCAACTGTGAGTAAAGGGACATATATTCGCACTTTGATTGAAGATTTAGGCGTAGCTTTGGGTTCGCGAGCTTACATGCAAGATCTTAAGCGCATTTCTATCGATGGGTTTGCTAATATGCCTATGTATAGTCTAGAAGCCTTACAAAAAATGCCTAAGAATGAGCTTGCTAATATATTATTGCCAGCAGATTTTGCGGTTAGATCTTTACCACAACTTAAGGTCTCTTGGGATGATAAGTTAGCTCTTTATCAAGGAAAGCTGGTTAGCGCAAAGAGCGTTGAAGCTTCTTTGGATCTATTTTCTTTATGGGATGCCAAAGGCTTTTTTGGCGTAGGCGAGTTATCCAGAAATTTAATTAAAGCAAAACGTTTATGGAGAAAAACTGATGAAGGTTAAACGGCAAGAAACTGATAGCATGGGAGCAATTGAAGTACCGGCGGATAAATACTGGGGAGCTCAAACTGAGCGATCTTTGCATCATTTTTCTATAGCACATGATCTTATGCCTATTGAAGTTATCCATGCTTTTGGCATCTTAAAAAAAGCCGCTGCTATGGTAAACAATGAAATTGGTAAGCTTAAAGATGAGAAAGCTAAACTGATTATTCAAGCAGCAGATGAAGTTATTCAAGGTAAATTAGATGCTAACTTCCCTTTACATGTTTGGCAAACAGGTAGTGGTACCCAGTCAAACATGAATGTAAACGAAGTAATTGCTAATCGGGCAATTGAAATTGCAGGGGGAAAATTAGGGAGTAAAAAACCAATTCATCCTAATGATGACGTTAATCAATCACAATCATCTAACGATACTTTCCCGACAGCAATGCATATCGCAACGGTTATTGCGGTTGAAGAAAAGCTTTTGCCTGCTATTTGTGCTTTAAAAGAAGTTTTACATAAAAAGGCTAAGAGTTTTGCCAAAATAGTTAAAATAGGCAGAACTCATTTGCAAGACGCGGTTCCATTAACTGTTGGCCAAGAATTTTCCGGCTATGTAGCGCAGCTTGATGAGGCAATTTCAAGAATTAAGCTTTGTCTAAAAGAGCTTTACCCATTAGCATTAGGCGGTAGTGCTGTAGGCACTGGCTTAAACACACCCTTAAATTTTGCCGCTAAAGTAGCAGCAAGCATTGCAAAATTAACTGGTTATCCTTTCGTAAGTGCGCCCAATAAATTTGCCGCCATGGCCTCGCATGAGCCTATGGTAATGATCCATGCTGCATTTAAAGCTTTAGCTTGCGCTATGATGAAAATTGCTAATGATTTAAGATGGCTTGCTTCAGGCCCAAGGTGTGGTTTGGGGGAGCTTATTTTGCCGGAAAATGAGCCCGGCTCTTCAATTATGCCAGGAAAAGTTAACCCTACGCAGTGTGAAGCTGTAACTATGGTTTGTGCGCAAGTTATGGGTAACGATGTAGCAGTTACCGTAGCGGCAAGCCAAGGTAATTTTGAGCTTAATGTTTTTAAACCGGTAATAGTTTTTAATGTGTTGCATTCATTAAACCTCTTAAAAGATGTTGCTGATACATTTAATGAATTTTGTGTTGCTGGAATAGAAGTTAATCTTGCACAAGTTACAAGGCATGTTGAGCAATCATTAATGTTAGTAACTGCCTTAAATCAACATATAGGCTATGATAAAGCCGCCCAAATTGCCAAAAAAGCGCATCATGAGGGCATAACTTTAAAAGAATCTGCAGTTGCTTTAGGTTATTTAACGGAGGAAGAGTTTGCTAAATACGTTAAGCCTGAAGAGATGGTAGGGAGTGTTAAAATATGAACGAATATTTTCAAATGCCGCCTAATTTACCGCATTATGCTTGCATTTGGCTGCATGGTTTAGGTGCGAGTGGTCAAGATATGCGTGCTATTGCAGAGGCTATGCCGCGTAAAAATAATATGTTTATGCGGCATATTTTCTTAGATGCGCCTAAAAGGCCAGTAAGCGTTAATCAAGGCATAGTTATGCCTGCTTGGTACGATATATTTGGTATGCAAATAACTGCTAAAGAAGATAAAGAAGGCTTAATAAATTCTGCCAAGCAAATTCATGCCCTAATTAATACCTTAAATAAGCAAGGATTTTCCAGTGATAAAATTTATTTGGCTGGATTTTCCCAAGGCGCGGCTATGGTTTTTTATGCAGGCTTAACCTATGAAAATCCTTTGGCTGGAGTTATAGCCTTATCCGGCTATTTACCTTTAGCGCGCGACATTTGCCTCAAGCAACCTGTAGAGTTGCCTATATTTGTTGGCTATGGGCGTTATGATTCTGTTGTTATGCCAGCATGGACTCAAGAGTCGGTAAGGCTTTTAAAAGAGAAGCAGTATACAAATATTACAGTGGAAGATTTTCCTATCGATCATGGAGTGTGTCCCGAAGAAATAAACTCATGTGCAGCTTGGTTACAAAGGTGAAATATGACTAAATTGCATGCTAGTAAAACTGCCCCTTATTCATGTGAAAATATGTATAACCTAGTAAACGATGTAGCATCTTATCCATTGTTTTTACCTTTTTGTACGAAAGGTGAGGTGCATTATCAAGATAATGATGAAATGCAAGCGTCAATTGAGGTAAGTGTTTTAGGTATGACGCAAACATTAACTACCCGTAATTTCCTTAAGTTACATAAAATGATTGAAATGCGTTTACAAGGCGGCCTTTTTTCCCATCTCGAAGGCTTTTGGCGTTTTGAACCCACGCAAGAAGGATCTATCGTTACATTTGATATTGAGTTTGCGTTTTCTAATAGAATGCTATCTATGTTTATTGATCTTGAAAGCTTTATGGGAAAAATCATAACTGCGTTTGAGAAAAGAGCGCATGAGGTTTATGGAGAAAAAGTTGGCTAATCTAATTCCGATTTCTATTGCCTATAGTCAAGCAGAAAATACCCTACCTTTTTATGTTGATCTAAAGGTAAAAGCAGGATCAACTATAGCTTATGCACTAGATTCAATAAATTTTTTTGCAAAATTTCCTGAAGCTAAAGGCTTAGTTGTATGTATATATGCTAAAGCAGCTCCATTAACTTATATCCTAAAACCTTATGATAGGATTGAAGTTTTGCGCACCCTAAAATACGACCCAAAGCTTGCACGAAGGCAGCGCGCTTGATCCCCCCATTCGCCGACGTCCCGCGGCTTGATCGCTGGATCCAGCGATGTAGAAAGATTCCTGGATCCCGCGGACAAGCCGCGGGACGTTGGGGTAGATGGCCTTAATTTGGATTTAAAGGAGGAAGTTCGTTTGGGTTTTTTTCCTGACTTTTTGCTGGCTTTTCCTGTAAAAATTTACTAAAGGCTTGCCATAATGCCAAGCCACTCCACTTATAGTTGTTATTTTGGCCATACAAGTATTGGGTTAGTTTAGCTATTTCTTCAGCGAGTTGCGAGTTTTTACAATGCTCACTAATTTGCTGCAAATTAAGAATATTTTCTTTTGGCCAGTGAAGACTTGCCCAGGATAAAAGGTGTTGTGCGGCGGCGTGCGGATTTTGTTGTCTGCATGCTTTATTGAGATTGCGCTTGGTTTTATTAAAGGATAGTTCTTTATTTGTTAACTTAAATTTTTGGGTTAAAGGAGATAATTTTATCCATGGTTTAAGTACAAGATAAAGCACAGTCAAACTTAAGAAAATAGTTGAAAGCATCCATAAGGAAATTGCGTCATTAGGATTTTTGCTAGCTATACTTTTAGGGGAAAAAATTGGATCTTTCCCCGCATTTTGTTGCACAGCATCAGCGAGTACCGTCAGAGTATGTTCAGGGAGGCTTGCGTTTTCTGCTTGATGGGTTTTAGTGTTAAACCAGGGAATATTAATAGCGGGTATTGTATATTTGCCTTTATTTTCGAGAAGGTAGGTAAGCTTTATAACACTTTTTCCCGTTATGCCTTGGTCTGATTGACTATCTGTAAGGATAGGGGGAGCTGGATAAACCTCAAGGTTTTTTTGCTTAAATTTTAAATTCGGCAATAAAGTAGAAGGTACCCCAATGCCTTTAATGGTGACGATACGCGTTATTGTCTGGCCTTCTTTAAAGGTATTATCTTTGGGTTCAAACTCTTCAGATAATTCGATTTTTCTTGCTGGCAGAAAAGATTTAAGGTCTTTAGGTGCTGGCATAATACTTAGTTTAACTATTTGCCCTTTTACTTGGATGCGCTCGGGGATAAAGTCAACCATAAGAGCAGATAAGCTTGGCGGTTCAATGGTTATTGGTCCGCTTAGATTAGGAAATATAGCGTATTTTAACGTTTGTACAGAGTAAATATCGTTGCCTACTAGAGTTTGATAGTGTTGCCCTACATCAAGAGGGATAACAAGGGCATTGGGTATAGAAGGCGGAGTGTAATCTATATCAAGTAAATGCCTCCGCGTAAAAATTTTTACCGAATAAATTAGTTCAGCGTTAACGTATGAAGAATGAGTATTGATGTTTGATTTAATAAATACATCGGCAGTTGCTTGCTCATCTTTATAGGATAGATTTTTGCTATTTGGCTGTTGAGTGCCTGATGCATTAACCGTAATACTTAGATCTGTGTTGGCTTTTTCTTGACCTAAGTTTATTGCCGGAATATTAATTACCCCAGTATGTTTAGGAAATAAAATATAAACCCATTCGTTGTTGGTACTAGATACGCCGTTGTTAAACTGATAATTCATGCGATGTTCACTGCTTAGAATACTAAAATCCTTTTCGAGAGCATTAATATTAGGCGCGCTTTGGTTTTTTGGGTTATCTGAAGTGATGGTTAAAGTTAAAGTTTCGTTAAGGTTCATTTCTCGGTGGTCAATGTGCATATTAACTTTAGCGTAGCTTAGGTTAATATGTATTATTAACATTAAGGCCCAAATACCTTTTAAAATCGTATAAAAGCTTTTCATTTTGCCATCCTTCTTAAATGATCGCGTAAAAATTGTTGTTTTAGTAATCCACCAGGATCATCTTTAATTAATTTTAACCATTGATCATTAGCTTTTTTTTGCTGTTCTTGTTTTAAGTTTTGGGGTTTTGCCGCAGTTGCTTGCGGGTTTTCTTGTTGCTTATTTTCAGGGTTATCTTGAGGTTTATCTTCAGCGTTGGGTTCTTGCTGGTCTTGTTTTTCTGTATCTTTATCCTTATTCTGCTGAGGGTCTTGCTGGGTATTGTTTTTATCTTCTTGTTGATTGGAGTTTTGCGGGTTTTTTTCTTGCTGATTTTGTTGTTGATTTTGTTGTTGATCCTCGTTTTTCTTGTTTTCTTGGTCTTTTGGTTGTTGATTATTATTTTGTGGTTGCTGTTTTTGTTGTTCAAGGAGCTTTTGCAAAATATCACGATTAAATTTTGCATCTTTATGCTGGGGGTTTTGTTTTAATATGGCATCAAAAATATCAATAGCTTGCTGATACTCATTAAGATGAGCTAATGAGTTACCTAAATTATATCGATCTTCTAGAGTTTTAAGATTTTTAAAAACTTCTGCAGCTTTTTGGTAATCTTGGGCGCGATATAAGGCAGCACCTTTCCAGCTCGGATCGGTAAAGGTTTGACTGGCTTTTTTATAGTCTTTTTGTTGCATATAAAGATCTGCTTGTTGATTAGGCGTGTGCCAAAGACTTTGCCAAAATTCGGTAAAATTCATTGAATGTACTAGCTGGGGCATAAAAATAACTAGATTAATTAATATATATTTCTTAACGCGCATATTAGATCCCTTGCAAGCGTGCGCGTTGAAACAACGGCAATAATAGTAAGATGGCAGGCAGAATAAACAAGCGCCCTCTATCTTCCCACTTTGTAAGATAACGTGAATCAGCAATTAAATTGCTATTAATAGCAGTTTTTTTAAGCCAATTTTGGATTTGGGCTTTGGCTAAAGGTAATACATAGCCATTGCTTGCTTTGGCAAATAAGTTAAAGCTTTTTAAACTTTTGGTTGGCCGTTTAATTGGCATAATAGAAATATTAAACCCTTGCTTACTAAGATCTGCGGCAGTTGCTATTGCATCATCATCAGGAGGGGTGCTTGTTAATACTAAAATTGATCCTGCTTTGAAGTTTGCTTGCTGAATAGTTTTAGCAGCGTAAAGTAAAGCGGCAGCTAAATTTTCACCATCAACAGGGGGCGTATCGGTATCAAGAGAGGGCAGGAGAGCTTTAATAGTTGCTGTATCATCAGTAAGAGGAGAAACGCTAAAAGGCTCACTGGTATAAGCTAAAAGGCCAACAGGTTCTATATTAGGGCTATTCAGCAAGTCTTGAATAATAAATTTAGCGCGTATCATTCTGCTTGGGCTTACGTCTTGTGCTAGCATGCTTTTAGATAAGCTCACCAAAATCATTTTTGGGTAGGGCGCTTTGTAGGTGTTAACCAGAATTTTGTTAAAAGCCGGGCCAGATGCTGCTATAAACACAAAAAATAACGCCCAAAGAGGGAGGTAAAGCGGGTTATAAAACCAGGGCGTGTTTTTTTGTTTAAGCAAAGCGTTGAGTAAATTAGGATCACAAACAGCTTGCCAACTACTTGCAACAAAACGCCGTTTTTTTATATATAGCATGCACATTATTGTCGGGATTAAACCAAGTAAAAACCAAATTCTTATAAAATGTACACTCATGCTACAAGTCCTCGGTTAAGAACTTTTACCATAAATAAACCAAGTAAAAGTATGAAAATGGCTAAGAGGTAAGGGTAATATTCAACTGTTGGTTTAAGAGGGGCGCTTCTTTGTTGAGTGGTTTCGAGTTTATCAATGGTTGCGTATATTTTGTGTAAAGATTCGTGGTTAGTTGCGAGGAAGTATTTACCGTTAGTGGTTTTAGCTATAAGCCTTAAGGTGTCTTCATCAAGATCTGCGCCTCTTTGCATCGAATAAAAAAGTGAGGCTAAATCTTGATCGGATCCTTCGGTTGAAAGTCCTATAGTATAAATTTTAATATTTTTCGCTTTAGCAATTTCTGCAGCTTTTAAGGGCGATAAAATGCCTGAGTTATTGGCCCCATCGGTTAATAATATAATTACCCGCCCTTTTGGTGGGGTATGATTTAATTTTTTAATTGCAAGCCCAATGGCATCTCCTATGGACGTTGTCTTGCCTGCTAAACCAACGCTTGCATCTTCTACCCTTTTTAATAAGTTTGCATGATCATAGGTTAATGGGGTTTGCAGATATGCGTTAGAGCCAAATAAAATTAATCCAAGATGATCCATTTTGCGGGCTTCAATAAATTTAGTAGCGGCGTTTTTAACTACAAAAAGCCTAGTTGCACTATGATGGTCGAATACCATATCGGGGAGCTCCATGCTGCCAGATACATCTAAGACTAAGAAAATATTTCTGCCTTGTTGATCTAAGTGCATTGGGTTACCCACCCACTGTGGTCCTGCTAAAGCAAAGACTAAGAGCCAAAATAAAAGCGCAAAAAAGTAAAACGCTTTACCTGGTTTAGTATAGGCTTTAACTTTTGTCAGCGGTGTTGCGATAAAGGCAAAAAAAGGTACAGGAAGAGCATGCATGCAAGAAGATTTTGCATAGGGAAGACAAGTTAAGATTATATAGGGCAGGGGCAGGAGGAATAAGGCATAAGGAGTTGCAAACTGTATCATGGCTGCTCCTTTTGGTGTTTTATCCAGATTTCAGTATGGTTAATTAATGCCATAAGCGTAGGGTCTTGTTTGCCGGTATATGCTTCGCTAGTTTTTTGATAGGGATAGAGTAATAAATAATCACGATACTTATTAAAATCAATTTCTTTGCCAGTTTTATTGAGAAAATTAAGCCAAGCTTGTCCACGTAAATCAGCAACCTTATTTCTTTTATGATAATAAACCGCAACCCTTTTTAGTAAAGTATTTATTTCATGGCAGGCTGCTTTTATATCAGGATTTTTTATCTGGTTTTGTCTTATTATTGCTAATAATTCCATGGCTTGTTTTTTAGGCCTTTGAGCATTTATCCTCCTTCTTAATAAAATTATTGCAAATATTAAACTAATAGCGGCTAGCAAAAAAAGCCCAATAAAGCCTTTTCCAATAGGCCAATGATGAATAGGCGGCGGCAGATGAATATCACGCAAATTGGCTAAAGGATCATTTTGCATTTTGTTCCCTGCCATTTGTATGTTGTAAAAAAGTTAGTAATGATTTTTGGGATTCAACTTGGCTATAAATAACCCCTAGTTTTTGGCACCGATGACTCAAAGCTTTATGTCTTTGTTCAAAGAGCTGTTTATATAAGTTACACATGCTATTGTTGGTAGTATCAAGGTGGATATACTCTTTGCCATCAGTAAATGGATAAATCCCTGGTTTTGGGGCTTTGATTTCTAAAGGATCACAAACATGGAAGGCTAAAATATCATGATGTTTTCTTAAGCTTATAAGATGTGCATCACTCGCATTATCAAACGCATAAAAATCGCTAACTAGGATAATAAGGCTACCCGGCTTTGTTACACGGCGAATTTTTAATAATGCTTCACTAAGAGGCTTAGGTTTTTTTTTCATACTTAATGGAGTTTCTGTAAAGGCGGCAACTTGGCCAAGAAATTTTAGTAAATAAGCTTCGCGCGCTTTGGGGATAAATTCTTGATGTTTTTCACTACTAAAACATATACCGCCTACTTTATCGCCTTTTTCAAAGGCCTGCCAAGCAAGAATTGCGCAAAGACGCGCTGCTGTGACCGATTTAAAAGCGTATTGGGTGCCAAAAAACATAGAAGGATTAAAATCTACTACAAATAAAACTGGCCTTTCACGCTCTGCATGAAATAGCTTAATGTGCGGTCTGCCAGTCCTTGCAGTTACCCGCCACTCCATATGGCGAATCTCATCTCCTGCTTGGTAATTTCTAACTTCAGAAAATTCCATACCTCTACCACGCAGGACACTCCTAATTACCCCGGCTTGATTTGCAGTATGCTTATGATTAAGACAACCATTAACTACACGTTGCCTTAAAGCAATTAATTCAGTTATGGATGCGGTAACACCATGCGGCATGGGAAACTATCCTTATGGAATTGCAATTAGACGTAACAAATGCTCGATAAAATCATCACTGGTAACTCCTTCTGCTTCGGCCTCAAAGGTTAGCAATACTCTATGCCTTAGTACGTCATGCGCTATCATATGAATATCCTCAGGGGTTACAAAGTCACGCCCTTGTAAAAATGCATGTGCTTTGGCGCATCTATCTAGGGCAACAGTTGCCCTTGGGCTTGCGCCATACATTAGCCATCTGGCTAAATCCTTTTGATAAAGATGGGGTTTGCGCGTGCTAATTACAATATCAACAAGATACTGTTCTAAAGCTTCACTCATATGAACTTTTAATACTTCGCGCCTTGCCGCAAAAACTGCACTTTGGCTGAGCAACGTTTTTGTGCTGGTACTTGCTTTACTGCCATTCAGCGCCTCAAGAGCCTCGTTACGCACTAAATTTAAAATTTCGCGCTCAACATCGCCTTCTGGGTAATCAATTTTTACATACATTAAAAAACGATCGAGCTGGGCTTCTGGCAAAGGATAGGTGCCTTCTTGCTCAATAGGATTTTGAGTTGCCATGACTAAAAATAGTTCAGGTAAAGGATAAGTTTTTCGCCCTATAGTAACTTGCCTTTCAGCCATAGCCTCTAAAAGCGCAGATTGAACCTTAGCAGGCGCGCGGTTAATTTCATCGGCTAAGATTAAATGGTGAAAAATAGGCCCTGGCTGAAATACAAAAGAACCATCCTCTGGATGATAAATATCCGTCCCAGTTAAATCACCAGGTAAAAGATCAGGAGTAAATTGTATACGATGAAAATCGCCCTCAATCATAGCAGAAAGCGCTTTGACAGCCCTAGTCTTAGCGAGACCAGGGGCCCCTTCAACAAGTAGATGCCCATCAGCCAAAATAGCAATAAGTAACCTGTCTATTAACTTCTTTTGCCCTAAAACTTGGCCATTTAAAGAAGTCTGCAGTTGGGCAAATTGCTCTTGAATATCAGAGGTAGATTTTTTAGAAAGTTGCCTAGTTGTCATAGTTAAAACTCTAAGAAAGTACAAGGCTTTTATTATTACCCCAATAATGAGTTTTGTCGATTAAAGGCACATAATTTGGTGTAAAAGATCGAACGATTGTTATAGAAAAAGGAGCCGGCGCACATTAACATGTCA
>Ga0155589_106_pt2 | contig 69762 bp, 65 predicted proteins | sample RifCSPhighO2_12_FD_107246 | JGI IMG/M metagenome (GOLD analysis project Ga0155589, IMG submission 107246) | Legionellales bacterium RIFCSPHIGHO2_12_FULL_37_14 | reverse complement strand
TATTAATCAAATATCAGCGATATAATGATTAATAAAAAATAAGGTTATTAATCATGACTTGGAGCTGGCAATTAGAAAATTGGCCGAATTTTACGTGGAATAAAGACAAATTAGAAAAATATGAGCATGAATTTATTTTAAGAGCTGGTGTTATTATTGGTTCGTATCTACACATATCAAATGAAGATAAGCAGGAATTATTTATACAATTGTTATCTTCTGAGGCAGTGGATACTTCTTTAATAGAGGGTGAGCATTTAAATCGAGATAGTGTTCAGTCATCTATTAAAAAAGAGCTAGGGTTTGCGGTAGATGTAAAAAAATCTACACCTGCTGAGAGAAGTATTGCAATGATGATGGTTGATCTTTACCGCAAAATTGATGAGCCACTTACACATGAAACTTTATGCCATTGGCACAAGTATGGTTTGAAAGTATTCATCCTTTTGAAGATGGAAATGGGCGTATTGGTCGAGGTATTGCAGAGAAAATTTTGTCTCAGGGGTATTCGAAAGCAATGATAACCGTCTTGGCAAAGACATTATTAAAAAAGAGAAAAGAGTATTATGAACAGTTAGGAAAGGCAAGTGTCACACTGGACATAAACGATTGGTTGTTATGGTTTGCTGAGATCGTGCTTGAAGCACAAGAAAATACTAATTCATGGGTTCATTGGATCATTGAGAAGGCAAGCTTTATGCGTAAAGCTCAAAATCAAATTAATGAACGCCAAACAAAGGTCTTACTGCGTTTGTTTCGAGCAGGCCTCGACGGATTTATTGGTGGTTTGAGCGCAAAAAACTATATGAGTATTACAGGGGCTACAATTGCTACCACCACAAGAGACTTAAGAGACTTAGTTGAGAAACGTTTGCTCTACAAAACAGGTGAACGCAAAGCAACCAGATATTATTTGAAATTAAATATACCAGGCAAACAGGCATAGTGAGTGGGGCCTATCATTTTTTTTTATAAATGATTTTTCCAACCCTATCAATATGGTCTTTTAGAGGGGGATGCTCAATCTTGGCGTAGTCAGTAACATCGAACAAATAAGGGGTAGAAAGTTCCTCTAATTCACCTAATATTTTCCCAACCAAGATGGTTTTATCTTGATTTGAAAAGATGGCAAGGTCAATATCAGATCCTGGTTTCTCAGTTCCCATAGCGCGAGAACCATACACTTTTACACATTCAACCTCCGGATATTGTTTAAAATAAGCTTGTATTGCATCAATGATCTTTGGGGGTAAACCAAAAGGCATTAATAGCGCTCCATGAAATATTTAAAAACATCATTAAGCGCAAAAACGTAGCGCGTAGTAATATGAGAAATTGCTTGATCAGCATGAGATTTCTCATATGCATGTGACATCAAGTTTCTATCATCCAACATATCGATCCAAACTTGCCCGTCTTTTAGTAAATTATTATGGAATGCTTGCTTGAGAACTTCTCTCGGGTAAGAAACTTCAATCCCCATATAGTTAAGATAATCTTGCATTACTTTATAGCTCAGTTCATAGGTAAATTCAAAAGATTGGATTAAAGCAATTTGCGTAATTTCGTTTTTTGTATCTTTATGGTAAGCAGCTAACACTCGGTCAAAAGTTGCTTTTGCTTTTTGAAGATTATGAAACCGTTGTTTCCAACGAATATCCTTCTGCATTTTTGATCCTTTTAGATAAATTGCTTAATGGTATACGCACCAAGAAACAGGCAACGATAATTTTACTACAAAATGTTATGACGACGCTATTAATAATGGTGTAAAATGCGCCAATTTACTTTCTCTTAATCTTTTTACTATGCAGCAACAAAAATATCCGGTACTTATTTGTGGCGCTGGACCTTGTGGTCTTGCGGCTTCTTATGTATTAAACCAATTTGGTATCAATAATCTTATTATTGAAAAGCATCCTGGTACATCTAAACATCCTAAGGCGCGGGGAGTAAATGTACGCACTATGGAGTTTTTCCATAATTGGGGGCTTGAAGACGAGATAAGACAACACGAGCTGCCAATAAAGGCGCGGCGAATTTTGTGGATGGATGAAATACAAGGGCAAATTCTTGCAGAAATTGCGGTGGATGCAAAACAAAATAAATATAGCCCTACTACTGGATGCTCAGTGCCGCAAAATTTTATTGAAGACGTTCTTGTTAAAGCGCTTAAAAAATCTCAACATAGCGAGCTTAATTTTGCCACAGAGTTAATGAATTTTTCTCAACATGAGGATCATATTGTTTGTCAGTTGTTAGATAAAAATACCAACAAAAAGTACGAAGTTGCTTGTGAATATTTGATTGCAGCAGATGGTGCTCATAGTTCGATTCGCAATGCGCTAAACATTCCTATGTTAGGAGTACCAAGCTTAGGAACCTACTTAACCATTTATGCGCATGCCGATTTATCCTTGTGGTTAAAAGACAAACAAGCAGTTGTATATACTTTAGCAAGCAAAAGCCAAATGGGACATTTTTTAATGGCAGTTGATCACATCGATAAATGGATTTTTGGAAAATATTTAGAAGATCCAGCAACTAAGATCACTCCTGACTATTGTAATTCTGTTATTCAATCTTTTGTTAATGGCAAAAAGATCCCACTTGAGCTTATTAGCTCATCTACATGGGATATGGCCGCGCTTAACGCAGAAAAATACCAAAATGGGCGCATTTTTTTAGTTGGCGATGCAGCGCACCGTTTACCTCCAACAGGGGGTATGGGAATGAACACTGGATTTGCCGGCGCGCAAAACTTAGCTTGGAAGTTAGGTTATGTATTAAATAACTATGCTGATGAATCTTTATTAAAAACCTATGAAGAAGAGCGTCAGCCTGTCGCAACTTATACCCTTGAGTGGGCTAGCCGCAATGCAAAGCGCATATTTAACATGTTAGATGCATATCGCAAAGGCGATCTACAGTTGTTTCAAGAATTAGCTAAAGACCAAGACCAACATGTTAATCACACAGGTTTAGATTTAGGCATGGTTTACCTTTCTGGCGCCATTTACAGTGAAAACCATGCGCCTGTAGCCGTTGATGCAAATACCTATAACCCAGCTTCTACGCCCGGGATGCGCGCCCCTCATTGTGAGATTATGGTTAACGGAAAAAGCCAGTCTATTTTAAATTTATTTCAAGATAAGTATGTGCTTCTATTATCCCAAAATGCGCAAGTATCACCCAATTCCTTGCCAATTCCTGCAAGTTATCCTCTCAAAAGTTACAGACATAAAGTTGATTTTGCTGATATTAATAATGATTATGTGCAATATTATAATTTAGATACCTACCAAGCTATCTTGGTGCGCCCAGATGGGCATATTGCCTTTCGAATGGCATGACCGCCTTGTCTCACCCGCAAAGTTGATCTTTCCACAACATCTCTAAAAAATCGGCCCAAGGATAGATTTCAATACCGTCATTTGTGACTCTTTGTTTTGGATCACAAGATACTACTATATATCGAATAAGAGGTTTAATATTTTCTTCTTTAAGCATGCGTAAGCCTTGTAAATGTTTGTCTTGAACTAGATGGCTTGATTTTACCTCTATAGCTACTTCATCGCCAATGATGAAATCAACTTCTATTTGCGAAGTAGTTCGCCAATAGCGTAGGGGCTTCATTAATCGACGATAGGAAATATATGCTCTCAGTTCCAAGGCAATAAAGTGCTCAAATGCAAGGCCAAATAATTCGCTTTTTTCCTGTATTTTTGAACGGCGACAGAGATGGTTTGTTACCCCTATATCGAACAAATAAAATTTAGCACGACTAATGGCCTTACGTTTTTGCGTTCTAGTGTAGCCAGGAACTGTGAAGCCAAGCAAAGTATCTTCTAAAATAGTTAGATAATTTTTAATTGTACTAGGAGATACTTGGCTATCTCTAGCAAGCCCTTCGAAGCTTATTTCTTGGCCATTTGTCAGTGCGATTAAATCTAAAAATTCGGCAAATGCACTTATTTGACGGGTAGCTGCTTCAGCTTGAATTTCTTCATACAAGTATGTGCTAACATAGCTATTCAATTCTTCCATTGCATCTACACTGCTATAAACCTGTGGTAATCCTCCATGATTTAAATATGTTAATAAATCGAATTGGGGGATTTCTTGGGATGTTAAAGGAAATAATTCAGCGTTCCACGCTCGACCTGCCAAGAGGTTGGCAGAGCCGCGTTTTAACTTCCTTGCACTACTACCAGTTAATAAAAATCGTCTCTGTTGATTTAACATTAAGCGTTGAACTTCATCTAATAAACTCGGCATTTTTTGGATTTCATCTATAACAATAGGCTTGTTAAGATCTTTGTTTTCTTCCTCTAATAAAGCAGGTCTTCTGAGTAGTTTACGAAAGATTTCAGCGTCTAATAAATCGTAGACACTTGCCTCAGGAAGTTGTTCGGTGATCAAAGTGGTCTTTCCTGTTGATCGAGGACCAAACAAAAAAAAGGATTTTTTTTCTAGCAAAGCTTTTAGGTTTAATAAACGCTTGTACATAAAAAACCTTGTTATAGATGTTGATTATAATGAAAAATAACAACTATAGTATGGATTATCATTTTAGAAACTTCAAGGAGGTTTGCCAGCGGATTTTGGTTTTCCTGGCTATTTCTTGAATATCGCCATTAAGCACGTTTATCATTAGATCTTTAGCTTAATATTATGAATATGGACAATAATTTGCAAAAAATTGATATTAGCCTCAAAGGTGTGCCGCGAACATTGATAATGCCTTTATTAGGTCGCGCTAAGTTTAGCCAAAAGCCGTATTCGCCGATTCAAGATAAGCTTGCGATTCAACTGGTGGAATCGCTTAATTATGATTTTAGTTGTCTAGAAAAGCAGCTAGGCAACACTTCATTATACTTTATTGCTAGAGCTTATCATTTCGATCAAGCTGTCAAAAATTACTTACGCCTGCACCCAAATGGCAGTATCGTTAATCTAGGAGCAGGGTTAGAAACTGCTTTTTATCGAGTAGACAATAAAAAGCTTTCATGGATTGATCTTGATTTACCGGAAGTCATAGAGTTACGCCAAAAATTACTACCCCAATCAAGCAGAGTCTATCCAATTGCTAAGTCGGTTTTAGATTTTTCATGGATGGATGAAGTAAAAAACCATGGGCGCGAATTTCTCTTTTTTGCTGGCGGATTACTTATATATTTCAGAGAAAAAGAAGTTAAATTATTGCTCCAAGAGATGGCGAGTCGTTTCAGAAGCTCAGAATTCATTTTCGATACTATTACCTCCAAAGGCATGTATTATGCAAATAAAATGCTCAATCAAGCCAATATGTCTGATGCATTAATGCAATGGCCTTGTGATGACCCAAGCCAGTTAGCACGCTGGTCAGCTCACATTCAAGTTATAGATCAAAAGAAATATTTTCAACAACTTAAATTGTTAAAAGGCTTTCCTTTATTGTTGCGCTTCAGAATGTTTTTTTATGATTTAATGAGTAAGCCACAAATAATTCATTTAAAATTTAGCTAAAATAGCCAAGGTCAAGGATTATTCAACCGCATGCCTTAGGTGAGATTTCCTTAATTTTAAGAACATGTTAGCAGTTGGGTCTTTTTTAAGTTGGTTGGTTTCTATAAGAGGGTTATAGTTTATTATGGCCCTATCTACGCCAACGTCCTGCGGCTTGACCAGTACCTCTACGTCCCGCGGCTTGACCGCGGGATAAAGGAATCTTTCTACATCGCTGGATCCCGCGGTCAAGCCGCGGGACGTCGGTTCATGTGGAGTAAAGTTGGGGCAGGGTAGATGTAAGCTTTTATGGAGTTTAATGCTTAAAAGTCTTACGGAATCAATTTTAGCTTCAATAGTGTGGCCGGCAATGTGGGGGGTTGCGATGGTTGCATGGTTAATAATTAGAGGATTAATATTAGGTTCATTGGCGTAAACATCAGTTATGTAGATTCCTTGGTGATATTTTAATAAAGCCTCTTCATCAACAACATTACCTCTTGCGGCGTTCAGAATTATTTGGTGCGGTTTACGTTTTTGAATAAGGAGCGCATTTACTAATTTATAGCTTGGGTAAGGTTCATCTTTATGTAAATTAGGGTGAATGCATACGAGGTCGCAGTTAAATATTGAATCTAAATCACGAGCATTAGGCGATTTTTTAAATGGATCGTAGGTTATAATATTTGTATAGCCTAATAAGAGCAGTTTTTTATATAGTCTGCTCCCAACTTCCCCGTAACCAATTATTCCAATGTCTTTAATAGGCGCATTTAAAGCTGCAAGACAAAAGCTAACATAATCAACGACAGCATTGGCATTGGAGCCTTTGGCGTCTAAAATCTTGGTGTTCTTTGCCTTAAGATATAATTCATCTATGTGACAGCGTCCGCTACTTGCAGTAAGCACCCATTCTACTTGGTTACCTTGGAATAAAGCGGCATCAACTTTTAAGGTTGATCTACAGAGTAAAATATTATTATAGGGCAAAGCCTCTTGTAACTCTTTAATATTTTGATAGCGCGTAATTTTAAAGGGGGAGGGGAAAGCGCTTGCAAGTTCGGGCAAGTCTCTGTCAGCAAGTAAGTTAAATTTCATGCTAAAGAATTAGCAAAGGTAGCTGAGTATATATCTTTTTTGGTAATGCCATTAGAGGAGTGCGTGCTGTATTTAACTAAGCAAGTATTGTAGGTTACATAAAGATCTGGGTGGTGATCTTTTCTGTGGGCATAAAATGCAAGGGCGTTTACAAATGCCAGGCATTTATAATAATTTTCAAATTTAAACAACCGTTGAATAGTATTTGTTTGGCTATCGTATTCCCAGTTAGGCAAATCTTTAGTTAGGATGGCTTTAATTTCCGTTAAGCTGAGTTTGTCAGTCATTAATTTCTCCTTTTAAAACATTTAATAAATGCTGATTTTGTTCTGGAGTGCCTATTGTAATACGCACGTGTTCTTTTAGGCCATAAGGATCTAATGGTCTTACGATAATTCCTTTCATTATTTATGATCTATAATATACATAACATTCATAATTATTGGAAAAATCATGATTTCGGATTGTGAAAATATAGATGATCTTATTACAACAGTTCGAAATATGTCCATTAAGGATAGAACGCAAATTAAAGAAGAAGATATTGCTTCTAAATTAAACCAATTTAAAGAATCTGGCCCAATTGCACAGTCCAAGATATTATATCTGACGCTTTTGATTAAACATATTGAAAAAGACTTTTTCTTTAACTTTCTAGAAAGTAAAACAAACTATTCAAAAATGCTTGCAGAAAACCAGCTCCAAACATTGTCAGCATGTGCTGAATATTCAAAAACATTAAAAGATGCTGAGCTAATTCTGTTTGAAGACGCAATGATGAAACATTTTACAGGCAAAAATGTGGCAGACTGGGGACAATATATAAATGAATGTAAATCTCCTACACAATTTATAAATAAACTAGTAGAAAAAAACTTAATAAGTAAAACGCAGGATTTTATTTTACTTAAAGAAAAGCTAAATCCTAACTTGCACTCTGCATTAGACTCTGTGTTTCTTAACAAATTAGAGTTATTAAAATCCGAAGGAATAGAAGAAATCGCTAATTATATTAGAACAATCAAAATCGATCTATCAACATTGAAAGAATTATATTACAAATGCGAAAATCGAATAATAAATAATTTTACTGAATATTTTATCTTTAGAAATTCTATGCCAAAAGCGTTGACACTTAATTGCGATGGTTTTTTCATGGAAAATACACATGAGATACCTATAAGAAAAGAAATTAAAAAAGAATTAATTCGCATAACAGAAGTCCAACAAGTTATGGGCATTGAACATAGCGAAAATATTGGCTACAGTAATGAAAAATTGGCAATCCCTTCCTCTTTAACAAGGTTTAATGCTTGCTGTAATGACATGGACGATTTTTATAAAAAAACACGATTGCATCTAACTACTATTCACGGCTTAGCGCAATCTACAAATAAACATGGTGAAGCGCGTAGTATTTACGCTGAATGGAACCAAAATCATGCTATAGGGTTTCATACAATAATAGAAGGAAATTCTGTACATCTTATTTACGTTAATCGTGGAGAGTCGCATGAGGCAAATAATAATTTCCCCTCGGTAATTGCGCATACCTTTCCAATGGCAAAATTCCCTCAAGTACAGCAAGAGATGGAAAAAGCGTTATTATCAGAAAATAAAGAAATTATTGCTAGTTTCTTAAATAGTAAGATTTTAGTAGAATATAGAAATCAAAGTCTCACTGAAGCAACTGCTAAAAGTAAACAAAAAATTGGAAATTGTAGCTTTGCAAATATAAACTTTTCTTGGCATGTTGCTTTTGCATCTAGACTTATGCAACAACAAAAAGATTTAACATTTGAGCAGGCATATAAACAAACAAAGTCTATATATAAAACTGCACGCCTAAACGATAGAGCAAATATATTCTGTGATTTAATTATAAACCCACTGCAGCCAGATAGATTGCAACAAGAGATATTAATGAAAATTATGCGCAAAATTAGTTTAAAAGATATAAAAAAATCCGATCAAAATCGACAACTATACTTTCTAAACTGTTTACATAATAGGGATCCTGCAAAGTTAGATGAGTTTTTCGAAACCTTAACAAGATCTCCAAGCCAACAAGAACCTTCTGATAATTTATATGTAAAATATCTATGGGCTGAAAGCATTTTAGACATAAAAAAGTCTCATGGTCTTGCAGGAGATGAATTAGAGAAAATGAAAGGTAAATTACAAAAATATAAAGACAATGTTAATAAAACAGTTCAATACAAAGAACAAATTAGCCTGATTCAAGGTAACCCCTCAACGTTTACACCCGATAACGACGCCAACAATGCTCGGCGTACTTTATAGTGCACCCATTTGTCTAGACAACTTTTTTGCAGTGCTTCATTTGCCACTGACAGTATTTAGTATGGCTTTAATTTCCGTTAAGCTGAGTTTGTCAGTCATTAATTTCTCCTTTTAAAACATTTAATAAATGCTGATTTTGTTCTGGAGTGCCTATTGTAATACGCACATGTTCTTTTAGGCCATAAGGATCTAATGGCCTTACGATAATTCCTCTTTTGAGAAGTTTTTCATAGAGCTTAATGCCAGCAAATGGAGATTTTAAAGTTATAAAGTTTGCTTGTGAGGGAATATAGGAGAGTTTTAAAGCTTGAAAACCTTGTTCTAACTGTTGCATGCCTGATTTAGTATTGGCTAAGGATTTATGTAAAAAATCTTGATCGGTAAGAGCTGCCTCAGCTGCTGTTAAGGCGGCTTTATTAACTGTAAAGGGTAGCTCGGCGCGTTTAAGGAGCTTTGCAACCTCAGGATTTGCGATAGCGTATCCTATACGTAAGCCTGCTAAGCCATAAATCTTGGAAAAAGTTCTGGTTATAATTAAATTAGGAAATTCCTTAAGCCAATCTAGGGTATTTTCTGTTTGAGCGTGAAATTCATAATAAGCTTCATCTAAGATGCAAAGCGTGTTAAGCGGTAATTTACGTAAGAATTCTTTAAGTTTAGCCTCTTTTATACAGATTCCAGTAGGATTATTAGGGTTGGCGAGGTAAACAATAGCAACATTTGGCCTTAAGGCTTTAATTAGAGAATCAATATTTACAGAATAATCCTGGTTAACTGGCACAGCCTTAAGCTTAACTCCTAAAATTTGGGCTTGTAAGGGAAAAGCAATGAAAGTGTACTGGTGAGTTAAGGCGATACGGTTAGTATTGAGGGCAAAAGTCGTCAGACAAAGAGAGAAAAAGGCGTCTGATCCGTTAAGTAATATTAATTGTTGCGGCGCAATATTAAGTTTATCTACTAGATGATGGTATACAGGGTGTAAGTCTGCTGCTGGGTAAAGCGCTAAATCATGGACATCTAGTTGCCGTAAAGCATGAGCAGCTTTAGGCGATGCTCCTAACGGGTTTTCATTGCTCGCAAGTTTAATAATCTTTTTAAGCCCTAATTCTTGCTGCAAAGCTTCTATGGGTTTACCTGGTTCGTAGGGGTGTAAATTTTTAATTCCCGCGTGCACAAGGCTTAGATAATCGCAAGGCATATATGGATCCTGCAAAAAGTTAATTTTAACAATTCAACATACTATTGCCAAATAATTACATAAGAGTTAGCCTAACCTCGCAAGTTCAAATATCAGGAAGAGGCACTAAAATGCATAAGCAAACAGGGTTTAGTCTTTTGGAGATTTTATTTGCTATTTTTCTTTTATCTTTAGTTTTTATTATGCTTTTTGCCGATTTACAAGTAAGGCAAAGAGTATTCGCTAATATATTGTCTTATGAATATCAAGAAGCATAAAGGCTTTAGCCTACTTGAGCTATTGACAGTGCTAGCATTATCAAGTCTTATTTTGCCAATTATTTTTAATGCCTATACTTCCTATCAGCAAAACCAAAATAATTTAAAAAATCATCTAAGTGAATATGCAGATTTTATATTTATAAAAAGCTTATTAATTAATAGTATCCATGAAGCAGGATATGCGCCTTGCTTGCCTTTAGCAAGCCTTGATTCTCAAGAAAATTTACCTCAAGTTAAAATTTTGCCGCAAGGTATAACGCTAAATAGAATGAAAACCCCATTAGCAGAAGTTACCCTTATAGATGAGAGGCATATAGAGTGGTGGGATAAGCAAAAATTAGATTTAACTAATACTTATATACTAGCTGATTGTTATCATGCCGAGCTTACCAAAATTAACCACGTGAGCGCATCTTTCCCCAAAAAAATTATTAGCTTAGAAAAACCGCTTACGCAAGCTTTTATTCCGCCCATATATATGGGAGTTTGGCTAAGTGAAACAATTAGCTTAAACCCCGCTACCAACACCCTAATTTATCATACCTCACACAGCGATACTCTAAGCGCAAAGGTTAATAAATTTACAGCAGAAATAAATAATAAGCTTCTTACAATTAAGCTTACTATGCTATCTAAGCAAAATTATCAATTTAGCATTAGGATGCGTAATGGGTAAGCAAACTAAAGGTTTTGTTTTGCTCGGCATATTGTGGCTAATTAACGTCATTATGTTATTGAGCATCGCCGAGTGGCAAAATATTATTATCCTCCAAAAACTTTTAGCAGCAGAAAAAACTAAAGCAGCCAGCATCTTAGATCTTGAACAAGCCTTTAAAACTCTTTGGGCGCAAAGTTATGCTGTAAAAGAGGAAGGAGTAATGAGCGTACATGAGAAAGAGATCCACTACCAAATTACCCCTTTAGGAGATTTTCCTTGTATACAATTGATGATAAATGGAGAAAACTACAGTACGAAACATAGTTTAATCAGCTTAGCTTATATTGATAAACCTAATTATTCTTTAGAGGTTAGAGCTGTTAAGCCTATCGTGCTTAAGGAGTGTGCAGCTAAACTAGTAAAGCTAGTTAAGGGGGAAGTTTTAACTTGGTCTATGCATAGTGCTATGCTATAACACAACAAGCTGCAGTATTAGAGCTTTGATCTTTGCTAAAATTTAAAGTTTTCTGCATAAAACCAAGCCATTGTTCTTGAAACGATTTTATATCATCCTCTGCAGCAAAAAAATCCGCAGGAAAAATAGATTTTAAATAACATCTTGCGTGGTAGGCTTCTTTTTGGGTTAAATAAAGCGTTAGTTTTCTAGCCTCAGGAGTATTAATACTACGTGGAGCTGTTAAATTATGATCATTAAAGAATGAATATCTATTTTCAAGGCCACTATAACAAATACGCTTTATTAGCCCTTGCATATTAGCTTGACAGTCACATACGCTTAAGTTGCTTTGATGATATGCATATTTTTCCATATCATTTTGTACAACTAAACCTTCATCTTTAGCCAAGATTAATAGAGGCAGTTTAGGTATAAAAAATTGCATACCAAAGCTTATTAAATTTTGTACTTTGCGAGCAAGTGGAAAATTTATTTGTTCATCTAATGTTGATTGGGAGCTAAAGGCAGTGTAGATAGTCAGTATTTGCACTAAATTAATATACTTGAGATGTTGGGAAATAAAGTGAAGGTTTGCCGTAAAGGTTAGAGCAGAAATAACTCTTTGTTTGTTATCCTTACTCAAATAAGGCGCAAGAGGGATTAATAAACTGTTTAATCCGTCTTTAGCAAGTAAGATGTCAAGCATTCTGGTATAGCCTGATTGACAGCAGCGTAATTTACTTAAAACATCGGCAAAATGCAAAAGCAAGATTGGTTGGGAATAGAGACTTTTTTTAAGTACATTACAAATTTCCTCCAATATCTCTAAGTGCTCGCTAGCGTTTGCATAAGGCAGTAGCTCTTTGTATAGCTCAAAAATCATCTCTGCCTTGCTGTCTACACTAGTATGGAGCGTTACTCTATAGGGCGCTGAGGCGGTTTTTATACAATCACTAAAAGAGAAATTTAATTTATCTGGTGTAACACCTAGTTTTAACGCAGCTTTAATACAGGTTATAGTATTGAGTATTGACGTATTATTTGCACAGTTTGCACATTTTGCTAAAAGCTTATTTATAAGATCAAGCTTTTCTTCTTGGGTAATAACTGCAAGCTCAAAGATAACTAGGCTTGTAGTCTCTGATTCATTAGAGTTATCGAGGAAATCTCTTTCTAGGAGTGCTAAAAGCTCTTTTTGCTCCTTCTCATTAAAAAAAGGCAGAAGACATAAAGCACGGTTATAATAATACTTACTTCCACGATTGTGTCTATAAAAAAACAACGAGGATTTAATGCTCTCTATGTAATTTTCTAAGTTTCGCCTAGCAAATTTTAGTTTATTTTTATGTTCTATTAAAAAATCCTTTAACAAATTCGTATCTGTAAAATTGCAAAATACTCCTCTTGCTAATACTTGCCGCCAAATGTCCATATTGTTATCAATTAATTTTACCCGCTCGTCTACTGTAAGATAAGGCATAATGGCAAAAGCCACTTTAGGCGCATAAACTGTGACAAGACAGTATTGGCTGATAAAAAACTCAAGTTGTTCTTTACTGCAATAAGGCAAAAAAGCTGGAATAACTAGACTTAATTTCTTGCTTGGGTCACACCCATTAATTATAAAGGCCGCGCTACGCGCAATGACTGTTATTTCATCTAGTACATACTCAACTTCTTCTTGGAGATCTTCTTTTGTATTACTAACTTGACGTGGTGGTATAGGATTGAAGCTTGTGTAATAAGCATACTCAGGAGATCCTGCTTTTATTGTATATTTGCTATAGATTTTTTGGCGCAGGATAAATATACCTAAGGCTATACTAATGTCTTGGGAGAGATTTTGCAAAAATATGCGGAGTAATTTGAGTTGTTTATCCTCTGCCAACAAAACACCAAATTGCGCAATTTTTTCAGCTTGGAAGCCAATAAACATAACATTAATATTTTTTAATATAGGATAAAAATATTTAAACAAGTAATCTAGGTTAGAAGAGGATAAATAAGGTACAAGGGATAATAAGCCATCGGCAAGCATGATAGTATCATATAAGCCTTTGACTATCTCAATTTGTTGTTTTTTGCCTAGTTCTTCAATGATTACATCTATGCATTTTTGGTGTTGTCTATTTGATGCAAAAGGCGCAAAAGTCGTGATAACTTGGCTTAATAGATTTGGTTTAAAGGTTGTAGGATCAATTTCTCTTGCTAAATCAGCTGGCATTGGTAATGTATAATTTTTACTTAGATAAGGAATATATTCAGCCAGGATAGGATCAATGAATGTATCGGTAACATAGCTTTTTTCTTTAGCATTTTTATAACAACTTTCTAAATGTAAAAGCATAAGCTTTATAGTAACAAAAGGATTTGGCCTTTGGGAAAGTAAATTGCCTATTGAAATATTGCTAATATCTAAAAAGTTGTGATTAATAATAACATCCTGAAAAAAAGTTGCATTATTTAACAATATTATTTCAACTTTTTTCCGCAATTTTCTATGGAGTGAACTATTATAATTGGTAATAAAAGCACTAACTGCTGGTTCAATTTCATTATCAGGAAGGAAAAAAAATATCTCAGCTAAAACGTCTTGCGGAATAAATAAAAAGCGCACAACTAATCCATAATGCTAATTTCTTGGTGATGTTAGGCGTAATTGTTTTTTATGTCAATAAAATATAAGCTCCTAGCCACGACTGAGCTAGGTAGAGTCGGCAGTAGGTTGGGCCTTGGCCCAACGCAGTGGCGTGCGGTTTTTAATTGCTGTGACTTAAAAACTCTGAAAAGAAAGGTTGATCCTGTGTAAATGTGCTATTAATCTTTTTTTTAAGTGTCATACAGAGCTCAAGGTTTTAATATCTATTACAAACCTATACCGCACATCGCTTTTTATCACGCGTTCATAGGCCTCATTGACTTTGTTTATAGGGATTAATTCTATATCTGCGCTGATATTATGTTGGCCGCAAAAATCGAGCATTTCTTGGGTTTCTTTAATTCCGCCTATTAAAGAGCCGGCTAAACTCCGGCGTGCGCCTATTAGAACACCGGCGCTGACGGGGGTTGGGTTTTCAGGTAGGCCTAATAATACCATGGTGCCGTCACGTTTTAATAAGGAAATGTAATCGTTCCAATTTATATTTGCTGAAGCTGTGCATAAAATTAAATCGAATGATCGTGCTAATTTTGTGAAGGTTTCTTGGTCTTTAGTAACGTAAAAATGCTGGGCGCCAAAGCGTAAACTATCTGTTTTTTTGCTTGCTGAATGGCTTAAAACAGTTACATCAGCGCCCATAGCAGCTGCGAGTTTAACTCCCATATGGCCAATGCCCCCTAAACCAATTACGGCAACTTTTTTGTTAGGGCCTGCTTGCCAATGGCGTAAGGGGGAGTATAAGGTTATACCTGCGCATAATAAAGGCGCTGTAGCATTTAAGGGCAGGTTTGCTGGAATGCGCAATACATAGTCTTCATTGACCACAATTTTAGTTGAATAACCACCTTGAGAAAGCGTTTCGCCATCTTTTTCGCGACAATTATAGGTTAATATCATGCCTCTTTCGCAGTATGACTCTAAGCCTTCGTGACAGCTAGCGCAGTTTCGACAAGAATCAACAAAGCAGCCAACGCCAACTTTATCGCCTACTTTATATTTGGTTACAGAAGATCCTATTTTTACTACCTCACCGACAATTTCATGCCCAGGAACCATGGGAAAATAAGCGTCTCCCCATTCTGCGCGTACTTGATGAATATCAGAGTGACAAATTCCACAATAATGAATGTCAATTAATACATCGTGTTCTTGTGGTTCTCTCCTGGTGAATTTAAAAGGTACTAGAGCTGATTTGGCTTTTAGGGCAGCGTATCCTTGGACGTTAAGCATGGTTAGGTTCTCCTTAACTGCATGATTTATCGCATATATTATGTTACAATATATGCACAATGATATTTTTTTAACTTACTAAGAGCTAAATTATGCCTAACGATAATAGAGATGACAATGTAGTTTTGGCTATTGCGCAAGACTATGATTCTTGCTGTGTACCTGCCATGATAGCTTTAGAGGCAGGGGATCAACTGGGTGTTGAGGACGATGCCATACCTGCAATTGGCGAGGCTCCAATTGGGACTATTCTAACTGGGAAAGAGCTAGAAGATAAGATAAACAATGATCCCAAATATAAGGCTTTACAAGAGAAAATCAGCGCTTTAAAAAATAGCATCAACGCAGGTCATTCTATTCTCATGTCAGCATCAAATCGGCAGTTCTCAGGGATTGAAGAAGCTAATGCCAAAATGAACATGAATGGGCGCTCTGTCCCAGTATTGCGTAACTTAGCCGCCGCAGTTGGGTTAGAGTTTGATAACCTCTGGATTTATGATTTGCTCTTAGGTCTTGAGCCAGGCACTATTATGCAATCTTATGAAAGAGAAGCTGCGTTAGCAGCTATACCTAATAAAACTAAAGAACAAGTTAGAGAATATGATGAAGCTAGGAGTTTAAAAGCAAAGTATGCAAATGCGGCAAGTCAAATTAACGAACGTGGCCTTGATAAGAGTAAATTTTCCCTTATATTACTGCAATGCCATTATTTAGCTTTAAAATATCCTGATAAAGAAATTCGCTATGTTTTAATAGATGATGAAGCGGACAAGCACAATATACTAATGGAAGCGCTGAAGAAAAATAAGCATTTATTTCCGAAGAATGTTGTTATTAATTTTGTTCTGCATCAAAATTATGCTGAAGCAGCTGGTAGACAAGCACCTGAAGTTGAAAATCCTGCTTTATATGAACCAGGAAATTCCCTGCGCGGTACCCGTGATGTTCCCTTAACGCATAAACAAGCGGCAGAATTATTTAATAAACTAGCAGAAGAGGCGACTATTCGTACCGGTCTTTATTCTTCATTTGGACTTTATGATGTAGCTTCATATCTACTAACACATGATGTTTTAAGAGATGAATATCTTGCAGAAGAAAGAGCGCCGGTCTCTGTTGCCACCACTACAGGAACGTTGTTTAATATAGAGCAAAAAAGAGATCCTGGAGAGGGTTGTGCTAGGGATACGAATGAGAATGATAATACTCCTAAATGAAAATCGTTATTAAAGTCGGAACTCAAAGCATTTTAGCACCTGATGGTACTCCTTTTGAGCCGGTTATGCTTTCCTTAGTTGAGCAAATTGTAACTCTCAAAAAAGCAGGGCATCATGTTGTATTAGTAAGCTCAGGGGCTGTTGCGTCTGGGCGAAAAGTGGCGCAACAGTTCTTAGAGCGCCAATATGGCGAGTCTATAGGGGAAAAACAAGTTCTAGCGTCCTTAGGTCAGTATGAGTTAATGCATATTTACGCTTCTATGCTGAAAAAACATAATATGCTAGCTGCGCAATTGTTGCTTACCAAACAAGATTTTCAAACAAGACAACACTATTTGAATATTGCAAGACTCTTGCGCGAAATATTAGAAAAGCAAAATATTCTCCCCATTATCAATGAGAATGATAGCGTTGCTATTGAAGAGCTTATGTTTACAGATAATGATGAATTATCAGGGCTTATCGCGGCAATGCTAAATGCGGATAAACTAATTATTTTGAGTAACGTTGAAGGGGTATATACAAAAAATCCTGCAGAAAAGGGTGCTGAATTAATTGCAACTATTAGTACTAAGCACGCTTGGCCAGAAGTTTCTAATGTAAAAAGTGCGCATGGCAGAGGGGGAATGCTTAGTAAGCTTAATACTGCGCGCAAAATGTCAACCCTTGGGGTAACAACCCACATAGCTAGCATTAACCAACCTTTAGTAATTATGCGGATCATGGAAGAAGAAACTTTAGGCACTACTATTCTTCCAACTAAAAAAAGATCAAATATTAAAAGATGGATTGCTTATAGTGAAAAAAAGACAGGAACAATTACCCTAAATACTTGTTTAGTAGAAATAATTAAAGAAAATAAACGCGTTATCAGCATTCTCCCTGTTGGGATTGAAAAATTTACCGGTGATTTTAAACGCGGTGACCTTATAGAACTACTTACGCCAAATAATGAAAAACTCGGGATAGGCCTTGCTAAATATGACGCATCCACATTAAATGAGTATTTAGGCAAATCAGCAAAACCTGAATTTATTCACTATGATCATTTACATATATACCCTTGATCTTGCAAAATGCTAGGTTTTAGCAATAAGGACACTAATGCTTAAAGGACTCATTAATGAACTTAAAGCAACGAAAAAAGCTAGCCTAAGCTTAGGACTTATAGCTGGAGAAAAAAAGCGCCAAGTATTATTAGATCTTGCCAAGAGCGTGAAAAATTCTGTTAATGAATTAATTAACGCTAATAAAAAAGACTTAGAATTGCTAAAAAAAGATGACCCAAAGTACGATAGGCTATTATTAACTAAAGCAAGAATTGAAGCTATAGCAGCTGACGTTGCAGCAGTTGCTGCCTTACCTTATCTCAAGAATAAAATTTTAGCAAAAAAAACTCTGCCTAATGGTTTAGTTATAGAGAAAGTATCTGTTCCTTTTGGGGTGGTAGCAATTATTTATGAATCAAGACCCAATGTTACTATAGATGCATTTTCTTTATGCTTTAAAACCGGCAATGCTTGTGTGTTAAAAGGCGGAAAAGAGGCTAATTATACTAATCAATTTTTAGTCGCCTTGATTCATAAAGTACTGCATAAACACAAAATCAATAAAGCTATTATTTATTTACTACCACTAGAAAAAGAAGCTCTTTATACCATTTTACAGGCTAAAGGATTAGTCGATGTTTGCATTCCTAGAGGCAGCCAAGCGCTGATAAACTTCGTCCGTGAAAATGTAAGGATCCCCTTTATAGAAACCGGTGCGGGTATTGTGCATATTTATTTCGATAAAAGTGCTGATCTTAATAAGGGCGTTTTAATTATAGATAATGCTAAAACAAGAAGAGTAAGCGTGTGTAATGCGCTTGATATTCTAGTTATCCATAAAGACCGCTTACAGGATCTCCCAGTTATACTAGATGCTCTGCTCAATAAACATGTTGAAATTTTCGCAGATCCTTTAAGTTACGCCGCTATTAAAGATTTTTATCCGCAAAAACTGCTTAAAAAAGCAACAGCTAAGGATTTTTCCCGAGAATTTTTGGCTTATAAAATGGCAATAAAAACTGTTGATTCGTTAGAAAATGCTGTAAAACACATTATGCAGCATAGCTCTGGCCATAGCGAAGCAATTATCGCAGAAGATAAAAACAGCATTCGGTATTTTTTAGAAAATGTTGATGCGGCCGCGGTTTACGCGAATGCTTCTACCGCATTTACCGATGGCGGGCAATTTGGCATGGGCGCTGAAATTGGCATTAGTACCCAAAAACTCCACGCTCGCGGCCCTATGGCTTTAGAAGCTTTAGCAAGTTATAAATGGGTGGTTATTGGTGACGGGCATATTAGACCTTAATTTGAGTAAATTATGGCAAATAAAATTCTCCAAATTAGCTTTATTGGCTACGGCAACATTGCGAAAGCCATTGCTAAAAGTTTAGTTAAAGAGAAAAATTACTGTCTTAAAGCAGCTGCTCCTTCTCTTAAAATAGGTGTAGATGCTGCTAAAGTTGCAACCCATAATAATAATCTTGCTATCTTAACTGACGCAGATTTAGTTATCCTTGCGCTAAAGCCTGCAAATATGCAGGAAGTTTTAGCAGAAATTAGCCCAGCTATTCCCCCTAATTGTTTAGTAATCTCGGTTGCAACTGGCTTAAATTTAGCTTGGCTAAAAGCCCATCTACCTAAAGATCAACCAATTGTAAGAAGCATGCCAAATGTAGCAACCGCGGTTAAAAAGGGCGCAACTCCCTTGATTGCCAACGAATTTGTCACAAAAAAGCAAAAAAATGTTGCCGCGCGGTTATTTAAATCTTCAGGAATTATTACCTGGTTAGAGGATGAAGCGTTGCTAGACATTTATACTGCACTATCGGGTAGCGGCCCTGCTTATATTTTTCTTTTCTTAGAAGAAATGGCAAATGCAGCAGAAAAATTAGGCCTAAAAAAAGATATGGCTAAAAAATTCGCCTTACAGACAGTTATTGGCGCGGCAGCTTTAGCGCAAGGAACAAAGCTGCCTTTTAGTGAATTAAGAAAAAGCGTAACCTCAAAAGGGGGTACAACAGCTGCTGCTATTAAAGTTTTTCACGAACAAAATATTGCGGAAATAATGTATGCTGCTATAAAGGCAGCTTATATTAGGGCTCAAGAACTTGGGGAAGATATGTCATAATGTTAGCTCATAATATATGCATAGTGAGCATTTGTAAAGCTATTTTTAACCAATTTTTATCCTTGCATTTTTGTAGTAAACGTCGTATATTTAACAATATATATTAAATATACGACATTAAATGCTAAAAAGAAATGATGCTAATATTCTTAAAGAGCGGTTGACCCAGTTCCCTGTTGTTGCATTGATTGGACCTAGACAGGTCGGTAAAACAACGTTAGCTAAAACTTTGCTGGCCCAAAGGCCTTGTCTATATCTTGACTTAGAGAATTATAACGATGTTGCAATGTTGAGTGATCCAATTCAATTTTTATCCATGAATATAGATAAGCTAATCATACTAGATGAAATTCAACGCAAACCTGATTTATTTGTTTCGTTAAGGGGGATTGTAGATGAAGCAAAGCAAAATGGTCGCAAAGTCGGTCAATTTTTAATTCTTGGATCAGCTTCGGGTGAATTATTACGCCAATCATCCGAAAGTTTGGCAGGACGGATAGCATATATTGAAATGGCGCCGTTAACTATTGATGAAGTTAGAAAGGGTAATAATAATACTCTATGGTTAAGAGGAGGCTATCCTGATAGTTTTCTTGCTGGGTCGGATGAACATAGTCTCCTATGGCGTCAAATGTTTATAAAAACATATTTAGAGCGCGATATCCCATTTTTTAACCCGCGTTTCCCTACTGAAACCCTACACCGCCTCTGGACGATGATCGCTCATCAACAAGGAGGTCTTTATAATGCCTCTCAATTTGCTGCAAATTTATCTATATCTTCGCCAACTATCGAGCGTTATGTTGGCTTATTAACTGATTTATTTCTCATTCGACGACTTGCGCCCTGGTTCTTAAATACTAACAAACGACTTGTTAAAAGCTCAAAGCTTTATATCCGCGATAGCGGCATTTTACATGCCTTACTGAACATTATAAATCTCAATGCGTTATTTGGTCATCCCGTGTTAGGAGCTAGTTTTGAAGGATATGTGATTGATAATCTTTTAGCGCATCTTCCAATAGGAGCAGAAGCGTATTTTTATCGCACTATTAGAGGTGCAGAGCTTGATTTATATATCAGGAATTTACATGGACAATCCTATGCAATTGAGATTAAACGAAGCTTAAACCAAACATTGTCTCGCGGCTTTTATTCTGCTTGCGAAGATCTAAAACCTGAGCACAAATACCTTATTTATGAAGGTGAAAAGACTTTTCCTCTCCAACACGGAGTGACTGCTATTGGTCTTGTCGAGTTTATAAGGATGATTTTAATGAATCATGCTATAATTTAAATTATAGTGAATTATTAATTGTCATATAATATGCGCGAACCGTTTAAAACTTTAATGCAAGGAGATGTAACTTTAGAAACTCTTACGCCAGTTATTAGAGATTTTGAGCGAGAATTTAAGAAAGTTAATGCAGATAAACTACAGCATAGTAATGATGAGAGTATAACACATAAACATCAGGCTATGAGTCATGATTTATCAATCTTACGCACTCTTGAAACTACATTAAAGCAAAGCCAGAAAAAATCTCTGCCTCTTGGGCAGCTCCTCTTAATAATAACTTCTGATGGATTTGCTGCACAAGACCTTGGTGGGGCTTTAATTAACTGTTTAATGCTTATGAAGGAGATGTTTGCTGAGTTAATAGCTGAAACTTTAGCTCAAAATAATGATCCATTAAGTCTACTTACTTTATCTGATACTTTAGAAATACCGCAACTAATTGCGCTCATTGCCGCCCTATTAGATAAAGGAGTTGGGCGCGAAAAATTGCTGGCTAGTGGTATTTTTAGAGATTTACTCGTAGTCCATTGTGCGCAATCAGCTGAGGATACGCAAAAAGCACATAAGCTTATAAACATTTTAACGCTCGATAAACATAAAGAATGGCTCGATAGCTTGGATAAAATAAGTGCAGAAGTTTATCACCTTGAATATATGACTTTAACTGGCAATACCCACACTGATTCTCAACATATTACTTACCATAAACCAAATGTGAATCTTCAGCTAACCCAAGAAAGCTGGAAAATTTTATACCCACTTTTGGGCTATGCTGCATTGTGTATCCCTAAAATTTTTAATTTGTCTAATCAGTTAGTATTGCAAGAAATTATTAATGAGATGCCAAATGATACTTTATTATTATTATTTCTTAATACCCAAATGTATTATCCAGAATCAATGGCTGATTTTACTAAGACAATATGGAGGATGTTAACCCAAGATCAACAAGCTGTTTTACAAAAACAATATAGCGCCCCTTACTTTTGGCATATTTTGTTTCAGCTGCAAGACAAAGATCTTATTGATGTATTACAAAAGTGTGATTTTGACTCACTACCAGTTTTAAATCTTGATCTTCCAAAAATCTTGAATCTGCTAGCTTGTATTTATGATAAAGACCTTAAAAGGCCTATAGTATTAAAATTTTTAAATTATATGCTGACAGAGATAAAAGCGAGTTCAATAGACTATTACGAATATAGAGGCAGTATCATAAGATTATTTCAAGCCGATCCTTTTGTTCTTGAAACTGCACGCAAGAAAATTCAAGAACTAGAGTCCATGATAAAAGATCTGGTTAAGCAAGAGCCTTTTGATTGGTTCAATGTATGTGGAACGCTCCAAGAGTATCGTCATCAAGCTAACTTTTTAAATTTTATTGTTAATAAAGAAGACGTCTCGCTCCTTGGTAAAGATGCTTACGCAGGTCGCGCTTTTGTTGTTAAAGCTTTGCTGCAAAATTGGCAAGTATCAACTGTGGAAGGCTTTAGCGATGTAATAGATGCAATATCAGACAATAGAGATGATGAGTATAAAAAACTTGTTGCATATTCTTATCTAGTATATGCAAGTAATGATGAATTAGATCGTAATCTTCCCATAGTGGCTAAATATCTTAAAGAAAAATTCAATATAGAAAATATTGAAGAAATAATCCTAAATGACCCTAATTTTTGTGGGGAACATGTGCGTTTACTAGTTTATTTATTAAAAGATGCACCGCCTAACAAGGCAAAGGAGGTACTAGCTAAGAATACTATAAACCAAACTAGGTTTTTAGATAGCTTAGTAGATAATCAAGAACTTCTGCTAAAAATATTGGAGCTTATACCTATAAAAGATAGATTAGAATACTTAAAGGGATTAAAGCTTTATGATGAGAGCATTCTGCATTTAGTTAAGCCTTTAAAACCAGTTTTGGAGTTATTGCCGCAAGAACAAAGGCTTGCAGCAATATTAGTAAGCGACTCATCTGGTAAGAATATTGTACTAGATAGAATACACGATGTTGAAGATCTAAAAGAAGTCATGAGTGTATTACCAGAAGATGCTAGAACACGCCTATTTTCATTAGCGGTAAGCTTAAATATGTTTTCTAGTTATGATGATTTTAATATGCTTAGAAGTGAGTCAAGGATAAAAACTTTAAAGGATATAATAAAACTTTTACCGGAAAAAGATAAACTCAAAGCTCTGCTAGCAGATGATAGTAATGGAAATCGTAATATACTGTCATTTGTAATAGTAAACGATAAGGAGCTATTCGAAAGCATAATAACTTCAATGCCATCTAAACAAATCCTTAGTTTCATGCAAACGAAGCATACTCAGCACTATATCTTATTAAATGCTCTAAAATACAATCCTCAATCTTTAAAAGTGCTTTTAGAACATTTGTCCTTAGAAGATAAATTGCAATTAATTCATATGAAATACGAAAATAAGTCTTTCTTTATCGAAGAATTAGCAGAAGGGCCCAATAAAGAATGTTTAGAAATATTATTACAATCTTTACCCAAAAACGATTTACTGCAATTTTTTAGTGTTTATATTGGCGAGCTTCCCATATTAATTAAATCACATTTCGTAGAAACCACTTTACAGCTTATTCCGGCAAATGAGCGCTTGCAAGTTCTACTGGAAAAACAAAAAGATGATAATGTTTTATTCTATTTAATTAGTAACGGCATTAAATTAAAACCAATTTTAGATCTTTTGCCAAAAGAGGATCTAATGAAAATATTTACCATAAATGGTTCTTCATACCGTAGCATTTTGGCTTTAGCTGCGTTACGTGGTTATACTAATGACTCTTTATTAACACTTTTAGATATTTTAACAGAAAAAACCCTTTTACAAGAAATAAGCAAACAGGACGAATGTGGGAGTACTCCACTTCATATAATGGCATTCCATCTCGGAGATTTATTCCCTATAACAACAATTCTTGCGCGTATCCCTGAAAAAGAACGTCTTGCCGTACTACAAAAAAAAGATAATAAAGGTAATAGTGTGCTGGATATTTTAGTAAAGGGGAATTATTTTGACAGCTCTTTACGTGAAATTTTCGATCTTCTCCCGCCAGAAGATCGTCTTAAAGTCTTGCAAACAAAAAATAAGCATGGCGGGAGTATCTTACATCAATCTGCATTACGTGCAAACAATTTACGGGCAATTTTAGCATTATATCAAGAGCAAGACAGGGTAAAAGTCGTGTTGCAGCCAGATAAGTTCGGCTTAACACCCTTACATATTGCCACAAATGACCCATTTTCCTTTGATTTTCTTATCCACCTTTTTCCCCAAGATAAGATTATGGAAATTCTCCAATTAAAAGATAACTCGGGAAAAACAGTGCTGAATTATGCTGTAGATAATCTAACCATTTTCGAGTTACCTCTAAAAGAGTTTAGACAAGCTCTGCAAATAAAAGATAGTTCTGGCAATACAGTACTTCACCTTGCAGCAGCTAAACCAGGGGTGCTAAGAAAAATTTTAGAAAGATTAAACGATGATCAAGATAATTTATTATTACAAGCAAAAGATAATTTTAATAATTCTGTCATGCACTTAGCTGTAGATAATCCAGATTGTCTAAAGCTAATTTTAGATTTCATACCATTAAAAGATAAACTTGAGGCTATTGTGGCAAAGAATAATTACGGGACTACAGTATTACATCGTGCCGCAGATAAACCTGATTCTTTAAAGTTACTCCTCGATAGTTTTGAGAATAAGCAAGCTATATTGCAACTAGTACAGGAAAAAGATAGTTTCGGTAGTACGGTATTGCATCGCGCAGCAGAAAACCCCCGATCTTTATATATAATTTTAGATCGTTTACCCAAAGATAAGAGACTACAAGCTCTCCTTACAAAAAATAATTTTGGAAAAAGCGTATTAAATCTTGCCGAAGGAAATCCTAATGCCTTAAAAAACATTTACACTCTCTTACCAAAAGAAGACCTTGATAAATTGCAAGAGGCAAGAAATAGTAATACAGAACCAAGGCGAAATAAGCCACCTTCGTAGGGACAATCAGCCCTGTCACTGGGCCCAACATAGTTGAAGTTAAATACTTTATTAAATATGATATGTTAGGCCTTAGCCCAACAAACATGGAAGGGTAAATTTATCATGGCATTACGTCTTATAGAGATGGTGATTAAAGCTAAAGATTTAGAAAAAGCCCAAACTTTATTAGCTGGTTTTGAACTTATTGAATATAAAATACTAAGTCTTAATAACAATGAACTCCTCGTGCGGATTATCTCAGACTCTGACCAAAACGAGGCTGTGCTTGATGCTCTTGAGACCCATTTTGTAAAACGCGAAGGAGCGCGTGCGCTTATTCTACCGATTACCAGTACTTTACCCCATGTAGCTGTTAGCGAAGCTGCGCATTCTCCCACGCGCAAAAGGATGAGTCGCGAAGAGTTGTATGAAGAAATAAAAAATCAATCTCTTTGTTCGTGGGTTTACATTGCAATGGTAGTTCTTTCAACAGTAGTTGCATCTTTTGGACTGCGGGAAAATGGTATTGTAATGATTATTGGGGCGATGGTTATAGCGCCTATGCTAGGTCCTAGTATTGGCCTTGCATTTAGTTGCACGCTGGGCGACTTAAATCTTATGCGTAACGCTTTATTTTCCTTGGCAGTTAGTATAACTATTACAATTTTACTTTCAACCGGGCTCGGAATTCTCGTACACGTTGATCCATATACCCATGAGATTGCATTGAGAACAAAGCTTACCTGGGCTGAGTTTGCCGTTGCTTTATCTTCAGGATTTGCCGGAGCTCTAGCTTTTACCACAGGAACTTCTGCTATTTTAATTGGCGTTATGGTTGCAGTTTCCCTTTTGCCGCCGCTCGTTACTTGCGGGCTATTACTGGGCTCTGGCGATAGCATTCGCGCACTTGATGCACTCTCACTTTATTGGATGAATTTAATCTGCATAAGCATTGCAAGCGTACTAGTTTTTCTCTTTCAGGGCATTCATCCACGTAGGTGGCGCGAAAGAAAATTTGCTACCAAAACCACCTATTTAGCTATCATTATCTGGGGCGTAATGTTAATTGCCTCAGCAATATTAATATTTTACTTAGGTCATGAAGGTATTCAAACTATAAAGAAAAATCTGGTGCATTAATTACATACACGTCATTTTTAACTGACAGCCGCAACGCATTGATCGCCTAAAATTTTCCGTTTAAGTTTTATTTTTGTCATATCTTTAAGATGCTCTACAACGTGCGGTCCGAATTTACTTGCTACGTAATCTAAATACTTTGGATTAGAAAAATACTGATTAAAGGCCGCATCGCGGAATTTAAGCACCTCAGCACTGGTTAATTTTTCCGTGCTTAGAGGAAGCGTTTCATAGCTATGCTGCGAATAACCTATCCATGAATCAGGAAGCTCTAGATTGTTCTCAAGCGCCATGGTATAGAGTTTAGAACCAGGATAAGCCATCGCACAATAAAAATTAGCGAATTCACAATTTGCTTCTATTGCTAAATCAAGAGTTTCTTGCATAGATTCAAAGGTATCGTCAGGTAGGCCAAAAATATAATTTCCAATTACATAAATGCCTGCAGCTTGAATTTTTCTCACGGTGTTAATAATGTCAATCGAACCAAACCGACCTTTCTCAACACCATCACGCACATGTTTACTGCCAGATTCAATTCCAAGAGCCAACCATCTAAAGCCAGCGCGCTTTAATTTGTCTAAAAACTCATCTTTTACTGTATCTACACGCGCATAAGCCCAAATGTTTAAGTCATAGCCGCGTTCAATAATGCGATCACAAATGCCCAATACATGATTAGGCTTTAACACGAACATTTCATCTACGAATTTAATGTTTTTCACTTTGTATTTATTAACCAATATATCAATCTCTTTGATGACTGTATCAGGTGACCATGTTCGGTATGAAGATTTGCCAAAAGGGGCGTTGATACAACAAAATGAGCATTTATATGGGCAACCTAGGCTTGTATGCATAGAAACATATGGCTGCCTATCAAATATATGATCAAAACAATGCCAATTATGGGCGCGGTATTTTTCCATTGGTAGCAAATCCCAGGCGACACCAGGGATCTCATTATCAAGGTCTTTCATTAATGGACCGGGTGGATTTGAGTTTACTTTTCCATCTTGCCAGTACCATAAACTGTGAATATCGGTAAAAGAAGTTTTTCCTTCTTTAAGGGCGAGTAGAGTTAGAAGGATTGTCTCAGGGCCTTCGCGATCACAGACAAAATCAACAGCTTCTTCACGTAAAGTACGCTGAGGTAAAGCAGAAGGGTGCGTTCCTGTCATCAAAATTTTGTAAGCCTGGTTGAGTTTTTTTAATGCACGACAAGTTTCGCCAGCGGCCGGCATATTTTGGGTTGAAGCTGAAGGTTGGAAACCATATACCACCATGACAATTAAGGTAGGTTGATAATTTTCATTAATGAATTTAGCAACACCTTCTGGGCTCATATTATGTGCAGGGGCATCAACAATGGCTACTGACAATCCTTTTAATCTCACATATTCGGCAAAAAGCCCTGCTAAAGAAGGTGGTTCGATAGCAGAAAGCTCACTACCCAATGCTTGATAAACCGCGCTTCTATCTCCAGGGTTTACAAGAATGATATCAATTGGCTTTTGCTGCATTATTAAACTCCTTTGCTTTAAATGATTGGCAAGAATACTCCATAAAATATTTAAATTAAAGTATCCTTTCTTTATCCCGCGGACAAGCCGCGGGACGTAGGCTCAGGTCTTTATCCTGCGTACAAGCTGCGGGACGTAGGATGGGGGAGGATGAAGATTCTTGCGTTACAATATCTTTTACTAAATAGCGCGGTCTTCTTTTAGTTTCACGGAAGATGGCGCCAACATAAAGCCCAATAAAACCGAGCATCATAATTTGAATACCGCCTAATAATAGAACTGCTGACATAAGAGCTGGCCATCCTGGTACGTACCAGCCCATGAGCTTTTGTATTATAATGACCGCAATGTAACCTATTGATACGCTTGACAACACAAATCCTAACAAGAGAATAACTTTTAATGGGGCATCAGAAAATGATATTAAAGCTCTATCTAACCAGTAATAGAGAACTTTTCTACTTAATATGCGCATTTTAGTATTCTCGCGTCCATCAAAGCGTGGATCTCTATCATAGAAGACTTGCGTTTGTTTATACCCAATCCAGCTAACTAATCCACGCAAATATGGTTTATCTTCTTTTAACTCTAATAAGCGTTCTACAACGCATCTTGATAATAATTTAAAATCACCAGAATCTATGGGTAGTTCGATTTCGGAAATCATATTGATTAGCCTATAGCCAATTTTAGTTACCAGCATTTTTAAGGGATGTTCTCCATGGCGCCTAGTTCTTGTGGTGTAAACCACATCAACTTCAGGATCGGCTTGCCAGGCTTTTATCAACTTTGGAATGACTTCAGGTGGATCTTGTAAATCAGCATCCATATAGATAACAGCGTCGCCTTTTGCTTGACTCATGCCTGCCATGACACATTCTGAAACACCGAAATTGCGTGTCATATTGATAAGGACTATATCTCCTTGCGGCATTTCAGTACGCAAAATTGTTTCTGATTGATCAGTTGAATTGTCATTTACAAAAATTAATTCATACGATCCTATCATTTTCTCAAGTATAATTTGCGCAAAAACAGCACGCAGACGCGTTAAAAGTTCAGGCAAAACTTGTTCTTCATTATAGAAAGAAAAAACCACAGATATTTTTGCAGCTTTACGTTTATTTATCATGCATTTGTCTCCACAGTACAGCCATCTTATATAGTTTGAATGCGATATATATCGCAAGAAAAGCTAAGCCTATTTCCATAAAAACCCAAAGAAAATTGCTATTAAATTTTGTAACTGAATGCCCAGCAAACACTAAAAAAAACTGCAGGGGTAGCATAAAGATAACTACATAGAGTATGTAGGTTGAAGCCTCAATGTTGGTTAAACCAAACAGATACCCCAAAGTTGATCCAGGTACAGCTGGATTTAACTGGGCGCTCGCAACAAATTTCCATCCATGTTTTTTTGTTTGCGCGAGAACCCAATCAGTTTTGGCATAACGCTTGCTTAAGTAATTGTATATTCTATGTCGCAAAAAATATCTTGAGAGGAGAAAGGTTGCGCTAGAGGAAAGAACAGCAGATAAACATGAGATGCTTAATCCTAACCATGTACCCCAAATGACTCCAGCAATAACTGTCATTGGCGAACATGGAATTAAGAAAATTGCAAATAATACATGCAAAACAACATATAAAAATGGAGATAATAAAGTATGTTGCAGCAAATAATGGTGTATTACTTGGAAATTTTCTGACATAAGGAACCTATAGCCTCGAACCCAACCTTAAATACATTTTCGCCAATGAAAGCTGCTAAGGCAGCTTTGTCAGCATCGATAACGTCAAAGTCCGCCCACCATTCACAAAATGTCCGCGCGCTTTTGGTAACGCGATAAAGCTTAACTCCAGCTAGATAATTGCAAACTGGCATAGTAGTTTCAAGAATTGAATAAGTAAATGCATGCAGAAGATCATCAAGCATAAGTAATTTTTCCCTAACGAAACCAGCCTCAAAGGTTAGATGGCGAATAGAGCCTACTGCATTATTTAAAAGATCATTTTCGACCTTACTTGTTAAGATGCCTGGATGAAATTTAGCTAACCCATTGAAATCACGCAAAATGTTCCACACGTCCTCAACCGGCGCGTCAATAACGTCACTTATATAAACTGTATGTTGCATCAATATCTCCTTATTCACCCCTAATTTGTTTAAAAGCTTGTGTTTGTGCGATCAGTGCTTGTTCTACAGGCAATCTTTCCATTGAACTTGCGCCAAAAAAACCGTGACAATTTTTACATGATTGTAATATGTAGCGCACATCCTCTGGTGTTGCTATAGGGCCACCATGACAAAGTATAATTATGTCTTGACGCACGCTTAAAGCTCTATCAGCAATTTCTGTAATAAGATTTACACAAGCTTGCAATGTCAATGTTGTTTCAGCGCCAATAGAGCCTCCAGTTGTCAAGCCCATATGCGCAACAATAATATCAGCGCCTGCTTTTGTCATTGCAATAGCTTCTTCAGGATTGAAGACATAAGGCGCTGTGAACAAGCCTTTTTGATGCGCCAAGCTTATCATGTCAACTTCTAAGGCATAACCCATTTTAGTTTCTTCAAGGTTTGCCCGAAATACCCCATCAATCAACCCAACTGTAGGGAAATTCTGGACTCCTGAAAAGCCAATACGGAGAATGTCATCAAGAAAGCTATCAAATGGGCAAAAAGGATCGGTGCCATTAACCCCAGCTAAAACAGGGGTATGCTGAACTACAGGTAAAACTTCACGCGCCATCTCCATTACAATTTCATTTGCATTGCCATACGCCAAAAGTCCAGCAAGCGATCCTCTGCCCGCCATACGATAGCGTCCTGAATTGTAAATGATAATTAAGTCGATGCCGCCCGCTTCTTCACATTTGGCGGATAAACCTGTACCTGCTCCTCCACCAATGATTGGGCACTTAGCACGTACCATTTGGTGAAATTTATTTATAAGTATTGAACGTTCAATTCGTGACATAATTAGGTCTCTTAACTGCGATATCAAGAAAACAGCGTGCGGCTAATTCGGCAAACGCTGGGTCATTAATGTGAAAAGGAGTGCGAATAAGCTTTCGGTCCTCAGTTTGTTCGAGGTTATTTTCGATTGCAGCAAAAAGGGCAGAATTCGCTTCTACATCCCAAAATGGTTGCTTAGGTGCATCTAACGCGGATAGTCCGCCTTCAGGGAGTAACATGCAAATTTTTCCTGGGCATTGATTCAAGCGTTGCGCTATCCACTCTCCCACTATGGCATTTTCTTCTGGTGTTGTGCGCATGAGAGTCACTTGCGAGTTATGGACATACAATTGGCGGTTTTTATAGCGGGGAGGAACAGAATCAAAGGAGCCAAAATTTATCATATCGAGCGCGCCACAAGATCCTACATAGGGCGTGCGGGTTCGCGCCACTGCGCCAAAACGATCGGCTGTACATGGCAAGACACCCCCAAACAGAAAATCACACACTTCAGTGGTTGTAAGATCGATTAAACCAGCTAACAAATGGTTATCGAGAAGATTTTCCATTACTTGTCCGCCAACACCGGTCGCATGAAAAACCAGGCAATCATAGGTCTTGTCTAAAAGGTGACGCACATGTTGAATACAAGGCGTCGTTACCCCAAACATGGACAATCCTATGGCTAACCGTGCATCATCATTTGGTAGAGGTTGTAATGACTGGGTAAATGCGCCAGCTATTGCGCCCGCTGCATTAGAAAGGATAAGGCGGGAAATGCGATTTAATCCTGATATATCAGTGACAGCAGGCATCATTGTTATATCGCTTACTCCTACATAAGCACTAACATCGCCTGCTGCCATGGTTGAGACCATTATTTTAGGCAATCCAATAGGAAGAGATCGCATTGCCTTTGTAATCATTGCGCTACCACCAGATCCTCCAATACCAATGAGCGCGCCTATATCATCTCGTTCACCAACGAAACGCGTAAAGGCATGTCCCATAGCGCCTATAGATTTTCCTCTATCACCTGTAAAAACAGCTGATAACCCACCTTCATGATAAGCTGCTACTTCTTTTGCAGTTATGGTGGCATGCAAAGTTGCGCTGTCACTTGTAGAAAGATCCACAGTGACTACTGGTAGTTTGAGGCGCTGCAAGATGTCACGCAAATAAATTGCTTCGCAAGCTTTGGTATCAAAAGTGGCTGCTATCCATATTTTTTTATTTTTAAAGTCCATGATAACCTCATATTTGCCTAGGTAAAAGAAACTGCTTTTTCATAATCATAAAACCAACGTTCAATTTCTTGCCGCAAGAATTGATGATGCTGACACCACCTATCGATAATAGATGAATCTAAAGCAGGGCTTATGTTATGTACCCTAAAGGATAAATCGTTATTTAATAGGTCCAATACTGCTTGGTTATGTAAGTATAATTCTGGATCGATATATTCAATTGGGGTTGGATCTTCAAGAATAAAGTTTAGCGGTTTCTTGGCATTTAATACCTCAGTTGCGGAAAAACCAGGGCCAAACTCATCTAATGCACCCATGTTGGCAAGTATCTTATGCAGAAACCATTCTTTTGGATAGGCACTGAGAGCACCTTTGCACCCAGTTGCAGTGACGACAATATCGGTAGTTTGTAATTTTTCATAAATTGCTGGCAACACATTCGCATCAAGCGTCGGGAGAAAAAGTTGTTGCGCCATGAGGCGCGCTTTTTTACTAATGTCAGCAATGCAAACAGAGGTTTTTGATTTTGCGCAATAATAAGCAAGTCCGCGGCCAATTTTTCCAAAGCCAAAGATCATCCAGTTAAGTTTAGCAGGGGAGTGCCCAGTTAATTTATGGATACTGTTTGCCGCACTTACTGCAGTGCCAAATACGGTTTCTAATTGTTTTGTTAAGCAACGATCGACACTTACCACTGGGAAGTTTAGCTTTATTTTGCGATAGATGGTATCACCAGACTCAGTAAGCTCAATGGCCCCTTTTTTAGGAGGTCCTAAAGTTTGATATAACTCAGCTCCACAATCAAAATAAATATCAAAGGTTTGCCCAATAAGATCTTTTGGATCGGCAACGAAAGGTACTTGTTCGTTACGTAAAATTTGTAATGCTTGTTGGCAGGGGTGCATGAAGGTCGGGTTTGTTACTGTTACCGTAGCGCCAGCTTCTCTTAAGATAGCTATTTTTAATAGCGTATTTTGCACAACGGGGACATGATGTAACACCTCTAGACCACGTAAAGGCTTGGTGAGTGACCAATCAGCATACTGCTGATGTAAAAAGGGTGCAGATTTTGCCGGGTACTTGGTGAATAAATCATTAAACATCATACTAATCACCTCTTTAGATCTCACTTGGTACAGGCTTCAAGATTTGCAATGCAAAACTTCACCTTTCTTGCATCGCCCTTGGATATTCTAGTAGGGTTACCATCGGCCTTAACCATGAGTAAGAGTTTCTCTGAGTTTACTTTTATCCATGGAGTCTTAACGATTTGTTCGTCTTGTTTTACATGTAATTTATAGCTTGATAATACCGTACCCATGGCGTTTTTAACTTCAATCGTAAATGTTCTTGGATGGGGAAAACTTACCAACTTAAACACAAATTTTACTGCATGAGAAGAACCAATAGTAGAATAGTAATAACTGATGGAATTTTCAACCCAATTCCAGGTTTCACCACTACTTGCATTTAATTCTGTATTATAACCCCCTTTATATTTATCCAGTAAGATAGCGTTGACTGGCGCCTTATGAATTGCAAATGGACCAACGACGCGGTATTTTTGTCCACATTCATTGTTCTTAGGCTTTATAGTCACAAGTGCAGTTGCGTTTGTGGCCGACATCACTTGATCACTTTCGGGGAGATGGCCAAGGATATAGCCATCATCGGTGTAATCACTGGAAATTTTTCTATCATACAAAATATAAGCAACCATCTGCCTAAGTTTATTATGCTGGGCTCCAAGTGCAACATGAATTACCTCATCTTTAGGAATTGTTGCGAGGCTAGAGCGTAATTCTAAAAATGTTTTAAAGGGGTATTTATTACGTTGAGCTTCGTCAGCAAAGTTTTGGGTAAATGCCTGAGTAACAAAGGTGTAGTGTAAAAATAATCCTATATAAAAGGCAGCGAGATAAATTATCCCAAAGAAAATCCTGTAACTTTTGTATTCTTTCCACAAGAGAGCAGCAGCAATTGCAAGAAGTGCTAAGGAAAAAGGAGTCGCATACTTGCAAAGTTTGAATTGTAAGAAAGTAAATCCAGTCTCTCCTATACTTGCGTTAGGAGAGAAATACCTAAATTTTACAAAAAACGCAAGCAAGGCAAAATTAACACATAATAAAAATATTATTGTCAGGTAACTATTATTCTGTTGTTTCTTAAGAAATTTAAATATCACCAAAAGCAATACAAACAACACGATAGGGAATAACAATTTACTAGTGATAGAATCAATATGGTGAAAGTCAACATTAAAAGGCGACTTCATGCCAAAACCATGGGCTAGAAACTGCATAGGGGACCAAAGTACCGGCCAACCTATCGCTACCCCTTTTGATATACTAATAGTTTGTAATAAATTTTTAGCTATGCGCAGACATTCGTAGTTAACTAATAAAACTACCTCTACTGCATACAAGCTAACGAAGGCTAATAATGACTTAATTTTTTGTTTAAAAGTAAGCGCAGAAATGCCAATAAAAAGCAGCAATCCGATAGCAAAAATTGGAAATGGTTCATTATAAGCTAGCAACAAGGCTGCGGAACAAACAGCAGGCGGTATAGTATAAAAAGCAGTATTACGCCATGAATAATCTTTTACTTCGACAATAAACTGAGTTAATAAGGGGAAAAGTGCAGCTATCCCTGTAGCAAACGCAAGTCCTAAGGTCTGGGGATAAAATCCCCATTCAGCACCAAATACAAATCCATTCATTGAAAAGCAAGTAATAGCTGCTAACGCCAGAATAACTAATTTATTTACCGCGACAACCTGCCTAACAATACCTCCAAGCGCCAAACACCCGGTCACAAAAGCCAGTGATATTGTCTGAATGTAGGCAGAATAAGACCATTCTAAATGAAAGAGTGCTTGGATATATGCAAGCAGAAAAGAGCCACCCATTCTGGATCCAGAATTTTGATAGAGCACAATTTGAGTTAACGCAGGATAATGCCCAGAAGCTATAACTTTTTCGGAAAAAGCATGGCTTTGCAACCATTGTGCTTGCGCAATGTAGGTAAATATATCGGTAAAAGGGTTATAGCCATGATATCTAATGATAGGAGCTAATACAGGTAATGAACAAATAGTTGCAAACACGCAAATTTGCAACCAATCCTTCAACATAAGTTTGAAGTCTTTTTCATAAAACCCAGCCACTAAAAGCATGATAATTGCTGATAGTAGAGTGTAGTCAAATCTAAAAGGTAAAAACCTCCCAAAATAAGCCGTGTACAATACAAGGATGGCAAGACCAAGGATAGGGGATAGGTAAAATCCAATGCTCTCTCGCATGGATTGGGGCAATAAATCAATAAGACGGCGGCCAATAAGCTGACATAACAATAATAAAATCAAAATTTCAAACAAAGTGCAAAAGTAATTCATCATTTATCCTATTTTTATTTTAAATAATTCCACTTTTATTAATAATCAGATCTGCAAAAGCAAACGAGCTTGTAAATGCTGGCGAGATTGCGTTCAATACATGTGTCGAATGTTTGGTTGTTTCAATAATATAGTCCATCTCAAGTTTCTTAGTTTTTAGATCAACGAGTTGTGGACGAATGCCTACCTTTGGAGAAGGAATGAGATCGTCCTTTTGCAAGGCTGGCACAAGTTTTTGCGCGGCAGCAAGGAATGCATTTTTTCTATATTTGGCTAACTCCATGTTAGCCAATAAGCGGAAATTATTTTGATTAGATAAATACATAAGTGCTAAGCGCGCACCTATCTTTAATGCTTCAAAAAATTGTATGCCTTCATGCATATGGTAGTTTTCTCTTCCTAATACTGGGATTGCGGTTGGCCCAACGTAAACCTCGCCATTAATCCCGCGGGTAAGATGCACGCCTAAAAATGGGAGCGCAATATTGGGCACAGGGTAAATGCTAGCGCGCACCAAGTGATTTGCCGCGCTGCTTAATTTCCAGTAAATTCCTTTAAATGGGATCAACGCATAGTCAGCAGCTAAACCAAACCAGCGAGCTATTGTATCTGCATGAGCACCAGCACAATTATAAAGATAACCATACGCAAAATTTCCTTGGGTGGTCAAAAGGGTATTTTTACTGGTCAACTTGAGGCCTTTAGCTGCACAATTAAAGAAAAACTGCACCCCAGCTTTTTGTAAAAGTAAGTTGAGTTGCTTTAATACAGCAAGGCTATCGATGACTGCAGTATCAGGACAAAAGATGCCTAGAGGTGAATCTACAACTTTAGGCTCAATAGATTTAATCTCCTGCTGATTAACTCGCTCTGCCTTAATACCATTTAGGCGCGCATTGTTCATCAGGCTATCAATGGTTGCTAGCTGATCGCTTTGTGTAGCTAAGATTAACTTTCCTGATTTTGCATAAGGTATAGCATACTCTTCAGCAAATTCTAGCATCCTAAACGCACCTTGGGAGCAAACTTTTGCCTTTAAGGTATCACTACCGTAATAGATCCCGCAGTGCAAAACACCGCTATTACGCCCGCTTGCATGCAATCCGTAATGCGGTTCTTTTTCAAGCACGGCAACCGTGGCATTTGGCATGCGTTGCTTAATAGAGCGCGCAACGGCCATACCAACAATACCAGATCCAATAATTACAAAATCAAAACTGTGCATTAGACATTACTATATTGGTTATTTTTTATCATTGTATAACCCTTAATCAATTCAGCAATGCCATTTTCCAAAGATACCGATGGCTTAAAGCCAGTTTTTTCTATTTTGGCATTTGAAACAATATAATTTCGTTGATCTTGATCTTTGCCAATTGGAGCATCAACGTAAACAAAGTCAGGTATTTGCTGTTGAATCTTTTCACATAATTCACGTTTAGAAATATTCGCATCTGAAAGACCAACATTATAAATTTGCCCTTTCATAGTTTCAAAATTAGCAATCCCGTGGCGAAAGGCGCGCGAGACATCACGTACATGAATATAATTACGTTTAAATGAGCTTTCGAACAACACAATAAACTTATCATGGACAGCACGATAGGTAAAATCATTGACCAACAGATCAAGACGCATTCTAGGAGACATCCCGAACACTGTGGCTAATCGAAAGCTAATTGCATTTTCACGCTGCATGAGTTCTTGTTCAACCTTCACTTTTTCTTGCGCATAAAGTGATATTGGTCTTAATGGAGATTCTTCGGTACAAAAGTTATTTTTATCCCCTGTGCCATAAGCGCTGTTGGTTGTTGGCATTATGATGCGTTGGTTTTTCGACATAAGCTTAAGCATCATCGATATCGCTGCATGATTAATAGAGCTTGCTCCAACTGGATCAAAATTACATATTGGGGCGCCGACCAAAGCCGCCAATGGGATCACAAGATCTGCTTTTTTTAGTAAGGGCGCCATGGTGCTTTCAAGGCGAATATCCCCCTTAACCACATTAAAATTTGGGTTATTACAGACATGATGCAGACTCGCTTGCCGAAACATAAAATTATCTAGCACCGTAACTGTATGACCATCGTTAAGTAAATCTGGGACCAAAGTAGATCCAAGGTAACCTGCGCCTCCTGTTACAAGAATGTTATAGCTCATATTTATTTCCTATTTATATTGCTTCAAGGTTAGTTTTCATCAACTGCGGTGTTGATAACGTTTGGGGTAAATGTCCAAATATCGCTTGCTCAACACTTTCACAAAGCGTATGGGCAAGGACAATGTGTAACTCTTGGATCACGCTTGTTTGTTCGCCTGGCGCGATAATACAAAAATCAGTAAGGTTCTTAACTTCTCCCCCATCTCTACCACAAAATACCAAGCTTGGTATGGCCATTTTTAGGCACGTCTTAAGCGCGTTGATAATGTTAGGTGAATGGCCTGATGTCGTTATTCCTAAGAAGACATCTTTTGCTGTAGCCTTTGCCGCAAGTTGCCGCGAAAAAATGTTGTCATAGCCATAGTCATTACCTATAGCGGTAATAATTGAGCTGTCAACAGTTAACGCTTCTGCTGGAAGAGGATCTCTATCCATAGCTAGTTTACTGACAAACTCAGCTGCTAAGTGCTGTGCATCAGCCGCTGAACCACCATTTCCCGCAATATAGAGTCTGCCACCAAGGTGATAATGTTTGACAACCATGTTAGTTGCTTCGGCAAAGATGGTTAGAGTATCTTTATTATTTAAAAGTTTTAATTTAGCCTCTATTGAAGTTTCAATATTTTTTTTTATTAAATCGACGAAAAACTCACGCTGCCCTGTCATGCCAACTCCTTGTTTTTAATTACAAACTGAGATCGATAGTAATCATCTGGAACACCAATATCTATAAACGTGCCTTGGAAGGCAAGACCAAAAACCCGCTGCTGCTTTAAGATTAGCAAAAATAAATCATCCTCCAAAGAAAGCTTTTTATCTTGCGCTACTTTATCCTTATAATCCATAAGCGCGCGCTGCCTAACCCAATAAACACCGCCATTTGCTAAACAAGATGCTTGGGAGGCGCTTGCTAATGCTTGAATTCTACCATTAGGTGCAACGGACAACCCTAAATATCTTTTTGGATCATTTGCTTTAAACAATGAAAAACACCAATCGGCGTCATGGGTTTTTGCAAACTCAATTAATGTTTGCAATGTAACAGCGAAGTAAGTGTCTCCATTTAGCACCAGAAATGACGAATCAGCGTCTATCTGCTGTGCGGCCAGTAGGAGGCCACCTGCAGTACCCAAGGGGGTATGTTCGATGGCATAATCAATACGAATGCCATTATATTGCGATCCAAAATGCTCTATAATCGTCTCATGTTTGTAGCCAACAGAGATAATAAATCTCTCCACACCCTGGAGAATCCAATAATCAAGCAAATACTCAAGAAAAGGTCTATGTGCAATTGGTGCCATGGGTTTTGGCACATCGTTCACAACACTCCGTAAGCGTGTCCCAAGACCTCCTGCAAGAATAATCGCATTAATCCCCATATATTCAAACTTCGCTAGTGACTTTAACAGAATTGAGAATAGAACAAATTTCATCCACTTCATGTTCTTTTAAGTCAGGAAAGTTGCCAATATAGAATCCATAAAAATGGATATGTTCAGTTTCGGGAAAGTTAAGGTGATGATCTTTTGGTACAATGTTCTTAAGGTAAGGTTGGCGGATTTGATTTCCACCTCCTGCGCTACCGCGGCGAAACTCAATACCGTGCTTACGCATATGCTCCATCAGTTTATTAACTAAATCAGGATCTCTGTGCTTTAAAATAAGCGTAAAAGCATAGTTGCTAGAACCTTCTGTTTTAAAGTCAACGCGGTAGATAGTAGAATCAATTAGCCGTAAAAAACGCTGTAAATTTTGGGTACGGCGTGTAACATTCTCATCAAGCCTTTTCAATTGATTACGCCCCAAAAGCCCACCAATTTCGGTGTTGCGCGTGTTATATGCAGGAAATGCAAAGATAAAATCAGGATTTAAATCAGGATTTTCCAACTGATAAATATTTCGCACTTCCGCATCGCTCGCCTCACGTACCATACCATGAGAACGCAGCATCCTTGCTTGTTGATAAACTACAGGATCATCAGAACAGATCATGCCACCTTCTATTGTGCTCATATGGTGGGCATAGTAATAAGAGAAATTTGAAATCCAGCCAAAAGAACCTAATTTTTTCCCATTATGCGTGGCGCCATGCGACTCACATACATCCTCTATTAAAGGAATATTCCGCTTTTTCAACTCAGCCAATAAATCATCAGTCAAACCATTATAACCTTGCACATGAGTTAACAAAACAGCGCGGGTATTATCGGTGATTTTAGCAATGATTTGCAGAGGATCCATCGCTAGAGTATGTCTGTCGACATCCACAAAGACCGGGGTAAACCCATTTTGCAAAACCGCAGCAACATCTGAAACCCAGCCTAGAGGCGGCGTTATAACCTCTCCTCCATTGGGATGTTTTATTTTGAGGATTGCCAGGGTTAAAAGATTAGCTGAAGCGCCTGAGTTTACAAAAACGCTGTACTTAACGTTAAGCCACTTGGACCACTCTTCCTCAAAAGCGCGTACATTTGCTCCATGAGTCAGTATAGGATCATCTTGCTTGAGGTAATCAATCACAACATCGAGATCTTCCCGCAGAATATTATTACGCATCAATGGATATTTCATTTTTTGTCCTATTTAATTATAACTTCCCATTTATATTGTCTATAAATTCTTTCACCTTTTTGCTTACAACTTCACATCCAATACCAACATCTTCATGTAGCTTATCTCGACTTCCCAACTCAAACCGATATCCGCCATCAACTCCTATGTTTAGTATTTTTTGATCCATGCCACGCCTTGCTAGAAACTCAAACATCATTGAATCAACACCACCACGACCACGAAAACCTTCTTCCATAGTCACAACGCCTTTATATTGAGCAAGTGTTGCAGCAAGCGCGTCACCTGCAAAATCACTGATATTAAAGAGATCAATAATCCCAACGGTTAAGCCCGCCAAACTTAAACTCTTGGCAACTTTCATTGCCGTGTGTAACATATAACCAGTTGCTAAAAGACAAACCCCATTGCCTTTTTGATGAACATAAAAACCATGGGCAACATCAGGGAATTTATCTTCATGGTATATTTGGGGCAGTACTTGCGCATCAAGTCTTAAATATTTTGGTCCATTGTTCCTTAAGCAAAGATCAAAAAAATTCGCTGCGGTTACATAATCAGCAGGAGAGTATACTTGCATATTTGGCATAGCACGCATCAGGGTCAAATCTTCATAGCATTGATGTGTTGGGCCAGAAACAACATAGCTATAACCTGCGCCAACGCCAATTAACGTAACATTAATGGGACGCACCACCGAAAGTAGGGCAAGACTAACACGTGTTTGCTCATAACACCGCATGGTAATAAATGGAGCAATGGCATAAGCAAAAACTTTGAATCCCTCAACTGCAAGGCCAGCTGACACATTAATAAGGTTTTGCTCTGCTATCCCTACATTAATAAACCTTGCGTTGAAGTTTTGCCTTATTTTATCCAAAACAGGTGAGCCAAAGTCAGAGCTGACAAAAAAGATCCGATCATCACTTTCCATTGCCTGACAGATCCGGTTAAGAAAAGCATCGCGCATGGCGGGAGGTTTTAGAGTCATCAACTTTGCTCCTCCAGTAGCGCGTCAAGTTCTTCAGGCTTGGGATTCATTATGTGGCTTAATGCAGCATTTTCGATTGATGGAACGCCCATGCCTTTCCTGGTATGGGCAATTAAGGCTTTTGGTTTGCCATGTGATTGCGCGCTCATGTGTAAAAGGGATGTTTGCACAAGCGCTGCGTCATGCCCATTAACCTCCTGACATTCCCAGCCAAATGCTTCTAATTGAGCAATGAGTGAACGCTTTGCAATGATATTAGCTGTATAATCCAGCATACTGATTTTATTATCATCCACAATAAGATGGAGATTATCTAGTTTGTGGTGAGCTGCAAACATTATGGCCTCCCAATTAGCGCCTTCGTGCAACTCGCCATCACCAGTTATTACAAAAACATTTCTCTCGCTCTTTTTCGCCTTCAATCCTAAAGCCATCCCAGTTCCAACACCAAGCCCATGTCCTAAAGACCCATTGACTGTTTCATACCCAGGAATAACAGGATCAGGAATACCACCTAAAAAACTGCCAGCTTGACAAACGCGCTGTAACTCTTCCATAGGGAAAAACCCCAAATCAGCTAAAATAGGGTACATACAAATAGACCCATGGCCTTTACTAATAATACATCTGTCACGATTTTCCGCCCATGGTGCACTTGGAGTGTAGCGCAATATGCCCCCATAGTATAATGCAACAAAGATTTCAATCACGGAAAGTGAAGAGGCTAAACGCGTTTCCGGCGCACGCCTATGAATTTTAAGTGTTTCACGCCACACCCATTGCGCCTTGTCACGCAGAAAATATCGATCATTTGGCATATTTTTACGCTAATCCATTTGGTTGATATAGAACGATGCGACTCCCAGAATTTTCAAATTCAAAAGGAACATGAATAAGATGCTGAAGCTTTTCACGAACCTTAACTTGCAATTCAGGCTTAACAAATAACAGCAGAAAACCTCCGCCGCCAGCGCCTAAAATCTTGCCACCAATAGCGCCTGCACTTCTTGCTGCTTGATAAATGTCGTCAATTTCAGGAGTAGATATTTTGTTAGAAAGGCTGCGTTTATATAACCATCCTTGATGCAGGAGTTTACCAAACTCAGCTATTTGTGTGGTTGGGCTTTGAATAATCTCTATCGCCTCATCAACCATTTTTGTCATGGTTTTTAGTTCGGTATGGCGGTTTTTAAAATTATCAATCTTCGATTTTGCTATATCAGATGCAATCCGGGAAAACCCTGTAAAGAAAAGCATTAAATGACTTTGTAATTCTTGTAAACGTTTTTTATTCAATATAACAGGGACAACATCAAAGGGGGCATTATTTTTTTTAAATTCAATACGATTAAATCCGCCGTATGCCGCTGAAATTTGATCTTGTGATCCTACATGCTCTTTAATAAGCTCTTGCTCAATATAGATAGCGCTGTTAGCCAACTCTTCTTTATGAATATATTTGCCGCGGAGCGCTGAGATAGCATTCACAAGGCTTACAGTAAAAGAAGATGACGAACCTAATCCTGAGCACGCAGGTAAGTCCCCATCGTGATGTATTTCTAAACCATATTCCATTTTTGCCCACTTTAAAACAGCGCGAACTGCAGGATGCTCAAACTCATCATAATGTTGAACGTTTTCTATTTTGGAATAGACAAGTCTATATTTGTGAGTAAAAAAAGGCGGTAAATAACGACAGGTAATATAGCAGTATTTATCAATTGTCGTGGCTAATACAGCGCCCCCATGTTCTTGATACCAAAGAGGGTAATCAGTTCCGCCACCGAAAAAAGAAACCCTATATGGAGTGCGTGCAATGATCATTTTTCTTATAACTGCTCCAGAAAAAACGTCAACATAATAACAAGCATCTTTTGAACACACAAGCGGAAGCTTGCTCCAACTTATAGATTAAAGTTTGAGCCAGTTGGCGTTGATAGCGAGTGAACATCGTTTTCTTTCTGCATTCCTGTCATTGTTTCTATAGATAAAGGAGCTAGTTCCTTTAGGTAATCTGTTACGGAGAATCCCTTATTATCTTTAGCGGATGTATCAATTCCCTTCTTAATGAGTAATTGAATCATCTCCAGATCTTTATAAGTTTTATTCTTTTTTCTCAATACGATATGCGCAGCATTGCATCCATTACTATCTTTAAGGTTAATGTCTATTTTTTTTGGGTAGTCTGCAGTCAGAAAGTAATTGATTATATCATAGTAACCATAAAATGCCGTATCATGCCAGATATCAGAAAGCGCAGGATCAGCGCCATACTTAAGTAATAGTTTAATCGCCGCTAAGCAAACCTGAGGATTTTTTTTATAAGAAAAATGAATGGCTCTCTTCAAAGGGGTATAACAATAATCTGCATCCTCAACGTTGACTTTGGCTCCTTTTCTAAGCAAAAGATCAAGTAACTTAAGATGGCCTTCATGGGTGATATGATTTGCAAGCTCAAGAAGCAAATTCCATTCGAGGGGTTCGTAGTAAAGCGTATTGACATTATAACCGTAGTCAATAAAAAACTGGAGGACGTTTAAACCATGCCCCTTTGCCACCATGGACAAAATAATATCCTCGTTTTTTTCAGTCCAATAGGCTATAGAGTTAAAGTTGGAATTAGCTTTTAACTGGTTTTCCGTAATTTGTTTTAATATACCAGCGTTATCATGCATTACTGCATGCTCAATAATCTTTTTACGCGCAGCTGGGTCAAATATAACACCCTCGGAAAGTAATCTATTAATCTCTAGTAAGCATTGTGGGAAAGAAAAAGAATACTTAGTTGAGAGCAATTGCATGAAGCACGTTGTGTTGTCATAATGCTTTTTTATTTTGTGCCACGTTTCAGTCTCGGTAACTAGCAAGTTTGAAGGCGTTTTTTGCATTTTACTTAAATAGTCATTCTGAATATTTAAAGGGAGCTGTTTTTGGATATTGTTTGCGAAGGCGAGGATATTAGGGTTTTCAATCTGGTTATTTAAAGTGAGAGAAGGAGGAGTGGCAGAATGTGCCGTGGTATTAAAAAAACTTCTGGCAAAACGCGGCGGCTGCAATAGAAATTTAGCAGCAAATGATCTTCTAAGCATTTTTATTCCCTTTTAATGTAGAGATGATGATAAAATAACACATTATGCTAATATTTTCAATCTTTATTATTAATTTTTTATTAATTTATAAATAATTGCTCACTGCCTAACCAAGCGGTAGTTTAGTCCTTCTGCAGCTATTTTTTCTGTTGATCGATAAGGATTAATATCCAGTCCTCCGCGCCTTGTGTAACGTCCATAAACTGAGAGTTTTTCAGGTTTGCAAAACTGCATAATATCTACAAAAATACGCTCAATGCATTGCTCATGAAATTCATTATGGTTACGAAAGGAAACTAAGTATTGCAATAGCCCTGCTTTATTGATTTGCTTTCCTGTATAACTAATCTGTACACTTCCCCAATCCGGCTGATTCGTCACTAAACAATTGGATTTTAATAAGTCAGAACACAAAACTTCTTCTACTTTATTTTCCTCAACTGAAAGATAAGAGGGGTCAACTAAATAAGTAGAGCAAGTAACATCAAGAGAGTCAATACATTCACCTTCGAGCGCGGCATGAATCTCTAAAAGTGGCTTGTCGGCTAGGGACAGAATGCGTACTTGAACGTCTCCTAGAAGACATAGGCTCAAATCCTTCTCTACAGTTTGCCTAATGTCTTCAGCATTACTAAATTTCGTGTTGTTGAATGAATTAAAATAAAGCTTCAGGGATTTTGATTCAACCAAAAAGGGGGTTTTGCAATCATAAATAATCTCAGCTACTGCAACCATAGGCTTGCCTTTTTCATTGAGCCAAGATACTTCATAATGATTCCAACAATCAAACCCATAAAATGGAAGCAGATTGGGATTGATGCCAATTTCTTTGCGTTTAGCAGCTCTTGGAATAGCAAATAAGCGCTCAGGATTATAGTGCGCATCATAACTAGCAGACCGCCCCAGTTCTGATTGTTCGGCTTTTGTTTGCAAACGCTTTGTTAATTGGTATATTTTATTCCCCTATTTTGCCTTTTTATGGCAATTTTAAGAACATAAAGTATGATATATTAAAAAATTCAAATAAAGTAGTTAAAATTTGTCTAGGCTTCAACTAATCTGTCTATTGTCTCAATATATGTGCTATAATTAAACATTATAATAGTAGGAGGATCAATCATGTCCCGTTTTAATAAATTTAGCATCTCAACGATGTATTATCCTGTGGAACGATTACGTGACATCGAATCTAGGCTGCGTGAGATGCATACCGAATGCAGGGAAATTATAAATGCAATTCCAAGGTGTAAAGATGTCGGGGAGGAAGTTTACATTGCCTCTGTAGAATCAGCCGTCAGTAAACTCCAAGCATTAGGTCTTGATTATGATATCGTTACTACTAATTTGTCTACTTCAGAATCTAATAGCAGCGCTGGAGAAGAAAGCAATTTATGTAAACGGGTTTCCGAGAAGGCCAGATTGGATTATGCGGGGCTTATATCCGCTCTAAACACCTATAATGATGAATTAAACCAGTTTGGAAAAGGAGAGCAGAATCCAAATTATAGCGTGAAGTTCTTTTCAAAGAATGATATGCATGTTGCTCATAACCCAGACTTCCATGCAAAACGAATACCCATGTAAGTTGCTCCCTATGCTTAAGCTATTTCGGGATGGCGTACGCTCTGTATGTGTTCCATGACTGATCCCCTCTCCACACTACTCAGGGGCCTTCTTTTCTCCTACTAGGTGTTTCTTCATCAACCTTTTTAATCGCTTCTAATGTTTGTTTAGCGGAAGGTGTTGTGTTATTTTGAGAGTTAGCTTTGTTGACCCTCTCTTCTTGTAATTTCTGAGAAATGAAGGCTACTTTAGAATCAAATAACGAATTGGTCCAATTAAATCTCACAGGTTGATCATCACGCATGGTTTGGCTAACATAATGCATTTCGTTATCATAAGTATACTCTCGCCGATAAGTAGAATTATCCCGATGCAACGTGACCTTTAATAAATTATTTTTTTCATCTAACTCAATTATCACTTCAGGTTCATTTTTCTCTTTGTTCGCCGGTATGATTAATTTTCCATCCTTATAGTTATTCTTCATATGGGAGTATACAGCAGAGTAAAACATACGTTGGCTGAGTGAGCCGTTACAATAATTTAGGTTAAACTGTTTATTCATTTCTTCGAGAACTTTTGCGCGTTCTGAATCACTCTCCGCAAGCCGTTTTAATCCTTGAGGCTTTTGTTCAAATACATCCGTGATGTTTCCATTACTGTCACAGTGTATCTGAAATTTATCATTATAAAAGGTAAATTTTTCATCTTGCTCAAGCTTAAAGTTTAATAGTGGCAAGTTATGAATGATCATGACATCTGTTAGTGTCATAAATGAGCAATTCTTTTTAATTTGATCAATGTAGTTTTTTAAACGGGGTTTAAGTTTATCCGTTTCATTTTGAGTTTTCCAATATGCGAGATGCTGTTCGAAGTGATTAGTCGTTATAATCTTCATAAATTCATCGGGGGACACTTTTTGTGGTGGTGCATCACCACTATGTCTATAAATTTTTCCCTGGTTCCAGTCGCTCGTTTCAAAATCACAAGTAATATAGGAATCTTTATCTTTAACTTTAATCGTTACATAATAGTCATTTACAGCACTGTTTTGATATTTAGATTTGCTAATTTCTAAACTTGAGCCATCAGAAAAAGAAAGCGTTGAACCGGGCTTTAAATTTTCTCTCGCGAATTGTCCTACATCGAGTAAAAATGTACTAAAATCTTGTGCGTGATTTGGCATGATATTTCTTAATCAAAGTTAATTTATTATTAATTATAGCATAAAATTCTTCGTACTTAGTGGACTTCTGTCGTATCATCATTCTTCTGCGGTGGGTTTTTGTCTAAGGCTCTTTAGTTGACCTTTTATGGATGGTGTCAAAAGCTATGGCCTAGTAAAAGGTTTCCTAGAGGTGGCTTTAGAGAAGTAAAAATAATTGATAAAGCAGAGCCTGGCATGAAGGTTGAGGCCATTGTCTTAGAAGTATCATTTCCTAATGCGGTTGTGGCACGTATTAAGGCGACAGAAATGCAATTTAGTTTTTTATTAAGAGAGTTATTAGATGCAACTAAAGTTATACGGTAAAAAGATTTGGTTATATAGGCAAGCGATTGATTTTAGATGTGCTATTGACGGCTTAGTAGGCTTAATTAAAGTAAAATCACACACCAGAAATAAAAAGACCAAAGGCAGATTAATAGACTTATCCAGCTTACCAAGGCGCAAGGTTTATAATGATTTACCTGAAGCTGAGAAAGTTTGTGCTTGCTGCAGTAAGCCATTGCGCCGTATTGGAGAAGATATTTCAGAGCAAGTTGAAGTACTGCCCCAGCCCTATTCCTAAAGCTTTAGCTGGAGGGAGTTTACTTACTGAGGTTATTATCAGCAAATACCAATATCACCTACCTCTTTACAGACAATCAAAGATTTTAGCCAGCTACAATGCGATTATTCCAGATAATACGCTAGGGAATTGGGTTATGCAGGTAGGGAATGCGTTGTTGCCTATGTATGATGCTTTATTGAAAGAGATTTTAGCATCAGGTTATCTGCAGGTAGATGAGACACCGGTTAAAATATTAAATCCTGAAAAAAAAGGATACCTCTGGTGCTACCATGCGCCTTCTATAGCAGGAGGACTAATTGCATTTGAATTAAGCTTAACGCGCGGCGGCTATGTAGCTGAAGCACGTCTTGCTACTTATAAAGGCTTATTACAGACAGATGGATATGCAGGATATACTAAATTACGCAAAAGAAAAGACATAGAAGGCTTAGGCTGTATTACCCATGCAAGAAGAAAGTTTGCTGAAGTTTTTAAAGTTAGTAAGAATAAAGAAGGGATCGCATTTGAGGCTATTGAAAGGTTAAAGCCTTTGTATGCATTAGAAGCAAAAATGCGAGCTCAAAATTATAGCTTCAAAACCAAAAAGTACTTTAGACAAAAAATTGCGAGACCTGTTCTACAAAGTTTTATACGCTGGTTAAGACAAGTAGCTCCCAAAGTCCCTCCTAAAAGCCAACTGGGTGAAGCCATAAAGTATACCCTCAACCAATGGCCTTTTTTAATTAAATATCTAAGGCATGGTATGGCTGAAATTGATACTAACTGGGTTGAAAATAAAATTCGTGATATAGCCCTAACCCCTCGCTGCGCTCGGGATAACGTGGTGAGGCGTTACATATCAAGCATTATTTGTATTTAAAATAATCATTTTTTTATAAAAAATTCAATATTTGTTCTAATATTAATTATAAGGGATGTATTATTTTAATATGAGAATTGATAATGTCCATTGAATTCAAGAAAACACGCTCCCCACGTAGGAAAAGTCGAGTGATTTCAAAAGAATTGACTGATGAGAAAGTGATTGTAAGTCAAGCGGTGAATGTTTTGATGGATGAAGTCTTATTTCAATTTCAAGTGGGTGAAAAGACCTTTATTACAGATGGTTTAGCGACATGTGCAGCAATTGCTATCTATGGGGGGCCTCCAAACTATCCCGTGGCATTTACACATATGTCAAGTGCATCTACAACAGAAGATGATCAAAGGAAGATGGAAGTGTTAAATCATATGTTAGTACGTATAAAGGAGGCTTCACCAGATTATCCAATAAAAATAGTTATTTCTCCTCCGGCTTCACCGGAAAAACATTTAATGGAATTTATTGAAAATTGGAGCAAATCAAACGAGATTGAATTGGTAGAGCTGTCGTTAGGAGGTAGCTCTGCTGTTTTTAACATGAATGCAGATGGTAAAGTGACAATGGCGTCAACGTTATTTAATGCCATAGAAGAAGAGCAGGAGCATCTTTGTAGTACTCAGGGGATTATAAACGAGAAATTTGAAGCTCTATCACAGGTTCTAAAAAATAAATTGGAGAAATTAAAGGCTGAATCAGCTGAAAAGCCTGCCGAGGCAGTGCGCGATGAAAATCCACAAAATAAAATGTAATACTCTGGTGATTGTTACATATACTAAACGCGAATGAGTTTTAGGATCTTCCGTAAACGTGCCTTTTGCCTTGTTTTTTGCCCGCGTGCGCTTTGTCATCTCTGACCCATGATACTTTATTTATTGTAAGCAAGCGTAGCGAATTTTGGGGTACCGCAGGGACAGAACCCGTCTTGCCGATCCTCCTTAATGGGGACCTTTGATAGCGTGGATAAATGTTGACCTTCAACACGTGCGACAACAGTCGTTGTTGACATTTTTGCTAAAGCACTTAGAGGTTTTGCGCCAGCAGAACATCGCTTTCATTACTCTGAATCACGCAGAATAAACCAACTTATTGTTGCATTTGTTATTTTAGGGATTGAATCATCGGGGCCGCGGGACCATTTCAAGTTCTTCAACTTTGAAAATGGCTATTTGTGTTTAGAAGATGAATTGGCTAACCGCATTCCTGCAGAGCTTGGCGTGCAGTTTTCAGCTGATGTTGAATCACTTCCAAACTCGCAGGACAAATTTGTTATGTTGAGTCGGTTTGAAACGCAAGCAAAAGCTGCCTGCGTAAGATAGCAATTCCCACTCAAAGGACTGAAATGGCGCGCTCGGAGGGACTCGAACCCCCGACACCTTGGTTCGAAGCCAAGTACTCTATCCAGCTGAGCTACGAGCGCTGTTAACTACGGTTGGGGTTAAAATTTTTGGTGGGCCGTATAGGAATCGAACCTATGACACAAAGGTTAAAAGCCTTCTGCTCTACCGACTGAGCTAACGGCCCAAATTGAAGAGACGAACTATACCTTAATATGAGAAAAATTCAAGTTTTCTGGAACTTTTGGCGATTCAGTTTTCCGCTCTATGAGCTCAGATTGAGTTAAGTCGGCTGCTTTAGATATATTATGCTCTTCCTGCAGGGTGGCTCGTGATTTAAAATAATACAAGTAGAGTTATTTATATACTATGAAAGGCAATGTCATTGATTTCTTCTATTCTTCTTTCGGGGAGAAGAAGCCCTAAAATTGCACCAATTAATAATGATATCGGGATGATTAATAGAGCAGTTTGGAAGTTAGACAGTGAATAAGTAGCAGTTGTTTTAAGTTTATCGAGAAAAACTCCAATAAGTGGTTGTAAGACTGGCGCGGTTATTGTGGCAAAGGCGTTGGTAAAGCCAATTGAGGTTGATTGTGCATCTTTGGGCGCAATCTCGTTAGAAATAGAATATGAAATAATGTAAGCCCCAGAAGAAATTCCCATAGTTAACATAAGAAATCCTAATAATAAGGTAGAAGTAATTTGTACATAAATAACAATAAACATTAAAGCTGCAGTCACCGCATACGAGAAAAACATTAGTTGTTTGCGCTGCTGAATCATAGTCTCAATTTTGCCAAATATAGGGCAGCTTAGCGCTGTGCCAAGGAAGATCATAGAATCAACTATGCTGGCAGTTTGCAGCGAGCACTTAGTTTTTAGTTGAATAAATGGTATTGCCCACATAGCGCCGAATGAAGTTATAAAACCAAATCCAAGACCCACATATAATCCATTAAACCAAGATATTTTGTCTTGCATAAGCTCATCTAAGGCGTGCCAAACGCTTACTGGATTGTTAGGTTTAGGCGATCTTACTGGGAGGATAATGTAGCAAATAAGAGTAATTGTTATGCCAAGAATTGCAAAGTAATATAGCATCGAACGCCAATGTATATTCTGGAGTAACCCTAAGATAAACATAAATAATACAGTTACTAAAAAAGCCATGGTTTCCGAAAAACCAATCATAAAGCTAAACTGTTTAGGCTTAAAATGTTCGCGGAGCACTCTTGATGTGCCAATAAAAGCAAAAGAAGCCCCAAACCCCATAATAAGGCGCGCTAAAGTTAAATGCCAAAAATCCTGACTTAAAGAGAAAAAAAGGCAACCAATGCTGCATAGGCAAGCGCTAGCGGTTATTAAAAGGCGCGAGTTTTGTTTATCGAATAGCATTCCTACTGGAATTTGTAAAAATGCGTAGACGTAATAATAGGTGCTAGCGATAAAGCCAAGCTCTGCTGCAGTAAGAGTAATGTCTTTGGCAACACAGTCCATCACAACTCCCGAAGAAAGTTGTAAGGAAAATTGAAACAAAACAAAGCTTAATGCAACAAGCCAAAAACAAACTGGGGTTGCAAAAAAATTTTTGATGGAACGTAACATAAAAAAAGCACCGCATGCAGAGTTAAGTTTAAAATATGCTCACAATGAAAGTTATGACTAAGTGAATGCAAGTATTTTGTTAAGTAATTATACAATATTTTTCTTTAAATTAAAATGCATTTTTTTGTTGGGCCAAGGCCCAACCTACATTTCTGTGGCATTTTATTAACACTATAAGTACAGGTTTGCCTCGGTTTAATTAGCAGTATTTAGCGCACTAAGTAAGGAAATAAAACGATAACCTCGTTGTTGATAAAGCTCTATAATATCGGACAAAGTATAGGCATTTATTAGGTTAGCATGTATGAGTAATATAGAGATCTGATTTTGCGGATGAGTATACTTACTTTTTAAGGTTTGTTGCCAAATATAATCAATATAACAAGGTTTTAAAGAAAGCATAAAATTACGCCTTTCTTTTTCCGGCACAGAAAGCAATAATTGGTTAAAAATAAAGTCTTTGCTATCAATGGTAATAGGCGCAATATGATAATCATTTGCGTTAAGATATGCTTGGATTTTCTCCTTTTTTGCCCCATCTCCCATGGAAAGGTAAGGGTAGCGGAAAAATTTAGGATTTGTGAGCATAGGCTTTAAAATTTGATCGGCTTTAGCAATTTGTTGAATATATTCCTCAGCTGATAAATTTTGGGCGCTCACATGCGATAACGTATGGTTGCCAAGGCCAAATCCTGAGTCTTTAAATTTTTTGAGTAAAGGCCAGTTATCAGACCGCACATTACCAGCAATAACAAAACCAGTGACTGGAATATTGTATTTTCTTAAGGTCTCGATAATCATATTCAGGTGAAAGTTTTTCGCTTCACCTACAAATGGCAGATCGTCAATAGTTAAAGCAATATATTGAACCTGATGACCTTGCGAGGCAAAAGGCGCAAAAAATAGAAAAAATAAAGTAAAAATAAATCTAGCCAAGGGGACAACTTCTAATTAGGATGAAAAACTGTGCATTGTAGCATAGGTTAAATATGGATGCGACAATCACAAAAGGGATTCTTGTTAGGAGATCCCTCACTAACGCTCTTAATTACTTGGGGAGTTATTAATATTATTAGAAGCTTTCTCGTCTATTTTTTCTGCTTTATTTTTAGCAGAAATAAAGAAATCACAGAAAGAATCATACGCAGATCTAATCTCATGTTTAGTTTTACTTAGACCATCAGCTAAATTTTGGCGACAAACTTTAATCTCTTCATTTGCTTTAGCGGTGAAGTTCTTGATATCAATTTTCGTATTATGGGCAAAACTACGCGATTTAGCGGAAATCGCATTAAAGAAATTCATTACATCGTCTAATCTTGCTTCTATATCATCTTTTTCGCTTGCAGGTGAACTTGACCTTGAGCTTGCAGGAGAGCTCTCAGAAGGAGTTAAGGGGTTATCATTATCTAAGGAAATATTATCATCGTTAGTGTTAGGTTGCATTCTTAGAGTTATATTAAGAGTACTAGGAATGTTTTCTACCTTTTGTTCAGCGTCTATATAAGTCATGGTTAATTCCTCCTGATAAATAATACCGTAATGTATCAAATTATTTGCTTTTTAGCTACGTTTTTGGGCAATAATATGATAGCTCATAGCAACAAGGCCTAGCCTATCAGCCTCGCAGAGTTCATCGGTGTAGCGGCTAAGTCTTTCCAGCAAAATAGGAATATGTTTAGGGAGAATTTTAATTTTGGTGAGAAATTTAATAAATGGGAGTGATTTGTCATAAAAGCTACTGGCCTTACGTATTACCGGTTCTTGGGATTTATTTATACTAGGATCCTCGCTAATCAATACGTCAAAACCCGCTTCGTTAAGATATTTTTCATAATCAGCAGGGCTTGGGGTGCCAATTGCGCCAGTGATTTCTTTTATTTTCCTCATTAAATTAGCATGATGATTATTTTTAGGATCATAATTTTCTAAATGTACCCATTCAACTAACGAGATTCTGCCACCTGGTTTTAAAATTCGCGCTAACTCGTGAAATAATTTTTGGGGACTACGTGCGTAGGATAAAGCTTGAATCTCATATATGCAGTCAAAATGATCGTTCTTAAAAGGAAATGGAATATCGTTTAGATCTCTATTCATAAACTTACATTTTTCTGCCAAGCCAGTTTTTTGCGCAAAATCTACAGCGTTGTCTAATTGGCTTTGGTCTATATTGATGGCGTTAATATTAGCTCCTGTAAAGCTAGCAAGCTGCGCTGTTACTCTACCTCTACCACAGCCAAGCTCGAAGACTTGGTCGTCTTTTTTCATACCTAATTCTCTTGCAAACCTTTGCTCTATCATGATTTGGTTATCTATTAAGCTCGCATTTAAGTCCATGGTAGGAGGAATATACATTTTTTCGACTTGCCCTAAGGCGCATAAATGATTAAGGAGGCTATACCAAGTTATTACGTTTTCTTTAACTAATGAGTAAGAGACATTTTCGGCATCTTTTACTGCCTTACCATCAACCCAGTCACAAGCGAAAATATCATAGGCACTAATAAAATCATCAACCTCTTTAGGAGAGAGTTTATATATGGTTTTGAAAGCGTTGCACATAGTAGATAAGCGGTATAGGGGTGAATTTGCCTTAAGTTCCAGCATAAAAAGTAACCTCCTGTAATTAATGTATGCCTATCAATACATGATTTGAATTATTTGATCAACATTAGTTTTACAGGCCATTTTGTTTTTTGTTATAGTCTTCCTGCAATTTACTTATAAAATTTCAAAAGGATCTTCGAATGATAAGAAAAATATTGGGTGTTTCTATTTTTATTTCTAGTTTTGCTGCCTTTGCTTGTCCTAATGCTTTGCCCGTAGATGACGTTAATTTTTGTCCATCTTTTAAAAAAGCTGCGGTTTGTCATTGTACTGCATCTGGTTTGCCAGAATCTTTATGTCAAGACATGCATATTTTATATGAGCGTATGATAATTATGTTTAAATCTTTAGAAAGAGCCTGCGAATTTCAACATTACACAAGTAAACAAGATTGTATTGATAATTGGCGCTGTTATTTAGTTGGTGGGGAAGATTCATTAGGCAGGGCTTGTAGTTCAACTAAACTTCCTTGTGAATAGAAGGATAGTTTTCTTGTTTAGAATATGGTTATTATTTTGTTTATTGTTGTCTTCCAGTGCTTTTGCTGCCTCACAACTACAAGATGATTTTTCAATTTATCATCATCCTTTTTACGTAGGAGCATTAGGTGGATATGGATCGACAACTTGGCAAGGGCTTGTACCTGCTGAACAAAACATTAACATTGCCCTTAGTATATCAACCCCCATTAAGGCAGTAGAAGGCGGCTTTGCTTGGGGTTTTTATGCCGGCTATGAGTTTTTACCTACTTTTGCAGTTGAAGCAAGTTACATGAGTTATCCTGATGCCACGGTTACATTCGATGAAATGAGTATCTTCAGCTTTAATAATAACAACCAAACAGTATTTACTACTCGTACCCAAACAGCGAGCTTTATTGGCAAGGTTTTGTTAACAATTCCACATACTAGCTTGCGGTTATACTCAAGTGCTGGTGTTGCTGATGTTTTTCGTGATGATATGTTGTTGTCTGAATCGAGGGTTAGCCCTACTTTTGGGGCTGGGGCTAATTATAGATTTACCGATAGAATAATGCTTGAAGTAGTGGGAAATTACACAGCAGGTTTTGGAGAGTCACGGTTAAACCCTGCAGATAATTATTTTCCGTTTTTGTATTCAGTAACCGCAAGGCTTGCATATTGTTTTGGCGCAAGATTATAAAATCTTCTTCATCCACATAGGTAAATACCAGTTCCAATCTCTTAAAAGTACCATTATTGCCGGCACTAATAATGATCTGATAATAAATGCATCAACAAATATTGCAACCGCAATCCCTAGGCCAAATTCTTTTACCATTAATACATCAGCGCTCATAAAAGATCCGCATAAAACTATAACAATTAACGCCGCGCTAGTAATAATGCGACAGCTTTTTTCAATTCCAAAAATAATGCTTTTTTTGTTGTTATGACCTAATTCAAAGCATTCTTTAATCCTGGTAAGTAAAAATACTTCATAATCCATGGAAAAACCAAAAAGCGCACAAAATATTATTACCAGTAAGCTTATATCTAAAGAAGGTTGCACATTAAAATCTAAGAAGTTTTGTAAGTGCCCATCTTGAAAAACAAATACTAATAATCCATAACTAACGCAAAGACTGAGCATATTCACAATTATGGCTTTAAAAGGTAAGAATAATGAGCGTAAGAGGAATAGTAAGATAAAATAAGTCAGCAACATAATCCAAATAACCGCATACAAAAATGCATGTGAGATGCTATGTAATACGTCAATATTGTTTACGGGCTCGCCAGTTAAACTAACGGTTAAACCTTTGGGAGGGTGCATTTTGCGTAATTGAGCTACTAAAGCTTTAGTTTTAGGAGAATCATTATCATACAGGCTAACAACCGTAATGACCGTAAATTTATCTGCCGTTGTTACATCTAGTAGTTGTTGCATGTCTTTTGTAAGCGAGCTACGTGACATGCTATACAAAGTTTGATATTGAGCAAGGTAAAGTTGCGGGGTAGTTGTTACAATACTTTCTACGCTTTTTATTAAATGATTTTTTTTAAGGCTTTTAGTGAAGTGATAAAGCTTTTTAATTGAGCTAGGAGATAAAATATCGTGCTTTTTAGATCGTACCACCAAAAAGATAGGAGATAGCTCATTTTCATTAAATTTATGTCTATACTCATTGAAAAATTGATAGCTAGAACTTTGCTGGGGTAAAATACGTGTATCTGCAACTCCTAAGCGCACATGCAAGAGGGGGTATCCAAGAAACAAGAGAATAACAATTACTGTAAAGAAAAATAATAAAGGTCTTTTAACTACAACGTAAGCAATTTTATGCCAAATCATCCATGCTTGAGAACTAACAGAGTTTTTATTCTTAGGATTAAAAAATCCAATAGGTAGAAAGTTAATGCGATAATTTAAGATGGAAAGTACAGCCGGCAAAATGGTAAGCGCCGCCGCAACAGAAATAATGACTGCAACTAAGCCGCCTATGCTCATAGAAAATAAAATATTAATAGAGAAAAAAAGTAGCGCGCTTAAGCTTGCTAGGACAGCAAGCCCACTAAAAAATACCGATCTTCCAGCTGTACTTAAGGAAATTGCAATTGCATTTGCAACATTATGTTGACGTAGCTCTTCACGAAAGCGGTACACAATAAATAAGGAGTAATCTAAGCTAAGGCATAGTCCTAGCAATAAGGCAATATTTAAGGTAAATATAGACAAAGAAAATAAATTCCCAAATGCAAACAATATTACTAAAATAATAACAGCAGCGCCGCCACCTAAAACAATAGGTAATAAAGCAGCAACTAAAGTTCCAAAAACTAATATCAAAGTTATTATTGAAGCAGGGGCTGCAATAATGTCAGCTTTGTGTAAGTCGGTTTGCGTTTGCTCATTAACATTTTGTAAAAATAAAGCTTTACCACCTAAATACATATTCATATTTTTAGGTGTTTTAATTAGATGTTGCATTCTATTCAGTAATTCATCACTTATACTGTCATTGTCCTTAATAAGAATTAGCGCATAAGCTGCGTGGTTATCCTTGGAAATTTGCCCATTATTTTTGTCGGGATAAATAATTTTGTGCTCTAAAGAAAAGTGTCTTAACCCACGTAAAGATTGTTTTATCTTATCAAGATAAAGATCTTCATTAGCCCGTAAGGTATTGCTGTGGTAAAGAGCAATAAAGCGATTTGTGTAATAGGGCAGTTTTTTTTGTAAAAAATCATCGGTAATAGCGCTCTCAGATCCTTCTGCGACAAATCCTGTAGATTGAAAAGGCGTTAAAATTTTAGGGATAAAAGGTAAGCTTGCTATAAATGCGATAAGCCACGCTAAAATTACTAGCTTAGCATGCTTATTAATCCACATCCCTAGTTGATAAAACAAGTTTTGGCCCACTGTTTATTCCATTAATGATTTTTTTATCATATGGATATAAGTATAGACCTTATTTGCAGCAATGGATTTTTTTGTTGGGCCAAGGCCCAACAAAAAGCAAAATACTATTTATTCTTTAGGTTTGGGGTTGTTGGTAAAGGGGTTGTTGGTAAAGGGGTTGGGGTATTCGCCTTTTTTTCAGGTGCTTTATCTTTAGCTTGAGGTTGAGGAGCTTGACCTCTTAAATGTTGCGCCATTTCACGCTGCTGCCTAGCTGCAGTTTTGATTTGATAATTTCTTATTTGCTCATCCAGCTGATCTTTTCTAGAACTAAGTTCATCTCTTCTTTTACTTAACGTGTCTTTAAGAAGATCTGTTGGATTTTTTGTAACAGGAACTGCTGTCTCGTAGCTTTTTCTTGCTTGAGTGTTAGTTGCAATTATACCTGATCTCGTATGCTCAGCGCGGTTAGTATCCAGGTTTGCCTGATTAGCTCTATCCTTAGTTGGTTCGTGTCCTACTTGTGCCACTTGATTTACTCTTTGCACCATCTGTTGAGCAAAGTTCTGTCTCATTCTCGCAAAATCTTCTCTTTGCCGTTCATTTTGAGGTTTTGGCATACCTTTTGGCGCATTGCCTGGGGTGGTTGTTTTAGCTTCGCTAGTTTGTTCTACCTCTTGGTCAAGTTGTGTTAATTCAGTAGAGAATTTTTGGGTTATTAACTCTTGATACGCCTTATTCCTTGCTTTTTCTATTTCATCGTCACTTGCTTTAGGATTAGCTTTTAGGGTGTTTTCTTTAGCCTTTTCCATTTCAACTTTAAGCAGTTCTGCGAATTCATTTAACTTAGCCTCAAATTCCGCCAATGCTTTTTCTATATCATCTAGGTTAGCTAGTTCAAATTGAACGTAACCGCTCTCTTCTTCGGCAAAAGCATAGTCTCTGTCATCTTTTAACTCTTCTTCAGGTGTTAAATCTGCTTGTGGCTGGTCTATATGTTCATAACGATCATCTAATTTTTCTCTATTAACCATTTCTTGGTTGTCTTGAAGTTCTTTTCTCTCTTCAGCGGCTTCCGCATTGCGGTAATATGCTGCGGCAAGCACTGAGATTAACAGATTTTTGCGCTCAGTTTCTTCCATGGCGCTGATTTCTTGAATATATTCCTTGATAGCTTCGTTTTTTTTGATGATGCCCATTAGCTGTACACCACCTTGTGTTCTAAAAAATTCAAAAACCTGCTGAGAGTCTTTAAGGCCAAATTTAGTTATATCCTCTTGAGTAATATTAGTAGTAACTTTTTCGGCATTTTTTTTGCCAGTTTGCAAAAGGCAGTGGTCCTTGTTTGTGGTTGTATCTGGTTGTCTTTCAAGTTTTTCAGGCTTTACAGGCTTTTCAGTGGGTTTTGTCATAAAGAACCTCAATTGCTATATTTATAATTATATTGTACAGCAAAAGTGATAAAAAAATCAATCCAAAGTCCATACTGCTTGGGCGCCTAAGAGATTGGCATGGGCCTTGCCGGTCGCTATTGTTTGTATTTGGTTAGTGGCGTCGAGGATCTGCAGTTTATTAATGATAATTTCATTCATAAAAATGCGACTATAGCCAAAATCTACCCCAAAAGCACGATTGAGTTGATAATGGCCACCTATTGCAAGCGCATAGCGGTTTGCGTCAGGCAGGCGGACATCACGCTCTGCCAGGATAGTTGGGGTTTCATCAAAACCTCCCCCTAAGCGCATTAAAAATTTATCATTAACAATTATGTTGGCGCCTAAAGCAAAACGCCAGACGTCATGGAAATTATCTTGATTAATAATATTAACATTAGCTTGAATGGCTTGACCTGTATCATCAACTGTTAGGGCGGCTACGTTTAATAGATTAATGTCTTGAATTGTCCCCCAGCCTGTATAAACAACAGATCCTAATAAAGCCAAACGCGGGGTAATGTCTTGATATATGCTTAAAGTTGTTACGCTTGGTAAAGAAATTCCATTGGATTGTAAAGTTTCATTTGCGAATACAGTATTAGGATTTGATACTAAAGGGTCAAATACATTAAGATTAGGATCGGCAAGCCGACCTTTTAAGGTACTATTTCCATAAAACCTATGCTGAATTGCTGATTGATAATTAACGCCAATGCGGGAGTGATTTTGCCAAAGATGTAAAAGTAAGCCTGCATGAAAACCCACGCTGAAAGAATCACCAACATTAGAGCTAGTAGAGTCTAGGGTTGAGGGTACAACGTTATCCCCAAATTCATTTAAAATAGCAGGGGCGCCTAAAACTTGGTTAAAGGTAACGGTAGCTTCTTCTAGATCTAAACCTATTCCCCCTGTTAAAAAATCAGTTAACCTGCCGCCTATTTCAGGAGCTATATCGATTGTGATTAGCTTAGTATAAGTTGCAGCATATCTTAAAGCAGACTCAGCATCCCAGCTTGTGGCAAGACCATAAGGCGAAACTACGCTTATCCCTGCTGTAGTATTAGGCCCTAAAGGGTAGGCAAAATGAAAAGATGGTATGCCAGCGTGATCGGCTCCTTTTAAATTATGAAAATTTTGGCTGTAATAAAAAGGTGGTGAGTCAGGAAGTTGGGGAAGTACGGTAGTAAACCTGGCATTGCCTGCTAAATTTACATATGGAATTACACCAACCCCACCAAGGACTGCTTGGCTCTTATGTAAAAAAGCAAGGCCTGCTGGGTTATACCAGCCAACAGATGCGTCGTTATATTCAGCAGCAATTCCGGCGGCAAAATTACCCACAGCAGATCCATTGCCTTCCCCATAAAGCGAAAATCCAGCAGCAAAAACTGATGACTCAAATATACCAAGAAAAATAAGCGCAAAGAAACGCAATAAAGGCAAGTATATAGTAGCCACCTTATGAACCTATTATTTTTTTAGCTGCATAATATACCCCAAATCGAGTTGTGGTAATATAGCGCCATAATTTTTTAAGAAGAAGGTTAATATGGCGACGTTACCAGTAATAGTAGGTATAGGAGGCATGAATGCCGCAGGGCGAACTTCAGGCTTTCATAGCTATAAACGCATGGTACATGAAAAGCTTTCCCCTACTGAAATGCGTTCTACTTGGCTTGACTTAGCGCATAGGATGAAGCTTTCTCTTAGTAATGGAGTCACAAAAGAGCTGATTGAAGAAATTAAATCAGGGACCCTTATAAGGCGTATTGAAACTTTTGATCCTAGTAATGTCCCTGTACATATTAAAGGTACTTTACCAAGAGATACTGAATTTTTAATCCGGAAAACTAAACTACCTTCTGCAATCCCCCATTTTTGGATTGTAAGTGATTTTGATGATCAGCATGTAAAAGTTCATATTAGAAAAACTGCCGAGGTTTTGTTAAAAGCCCATTCAGGCTGCACAGTTTCTTGTGGAGGAACAATCCCGCGGGGGTTTGATCCTGGCATCTTATATAATTCCCATCATCATCCTCGCGGTCTTTCTCTTACAATTTATGGTGCCTCAGATGCTTTATTTTCTATGGGACTACCTTGGGTGCAATTATTAAAATATATCGCGCCTGATGAAGTTTCAGTATATGCAGGTAGCGCACTATCGCAAGTTGATGCCAATTCATTAGGCGGTTTAATAGGTGAACCTTTAAGGGGTAACAGAATAAATTCTAAAATGATGCCTTTATCTTTAGCCGAGATGCCTGCGGATTTTATTAATAGCTATGTAATTAATAGTGTAGGGCAAACAGGAACGCAGGTAGGAGCTTGCGCAAGCTTCTTATATAACTTAAAGCAAGGAATAGTCGATATTCAAACAAAGCGCGCTAAAGTAGCTTTAGTAGGCAATGCCGAAGCGCCATTAGTTCCTGAAATTATTGAAGGTTTTAGTGTAATGGGAGCGCTTGCAAGTGATGAATCTTTGCAAGCTTTAGATTCTCTAGAAGATTTTGATCATAGAAGAAGCTGTAGACCATTTTCCTCGAATACTGGCTTTACCATGGCAGAAGGTTCGCAATTTGTGATTTTAATGGAAGATGAGCTTGCCTTAAAGTTAGGCATGCCTATCTATGGATCGGTTGCGGATGTTTTTATTAATGCAGACGGCAATAAAAAATCTATTTCAAAGCCTGGAGTAGGTAATTATATAACATTTGCTAAAGCAACGGCCTTAGCTAAAGCAATTTTAGGGGCAAAAGATTTAGAACGTACTTATGTCCAAGCACACGGCACTGGTACTCCGCAAAATAGACTTACCGAAAGCCAGCTTTTAAATCATGTCGCTCAGGTTTTTAACATTAAGCGTTGGCCTGTTGCAGCTGTAAAAGCCTATGTTGGCCACACTATAGGAGTAGCGGCAGGTGATCAGCTTATGGCAAGCTTAGGCGTTTGGCACCACGGTTATATCCCTGGTATTCGTACCATTGATCATATTGCTAATGATGTAAGGCGCAGCCATTTAAACATTCTAATGGATCATTACTCAGCAGGCGAAAAAGGCGAAGATTATTTAGCGGTTTTAATTAATTCCAAAGGGTTTGGGGGGAATAACGCAACCGGTCTTGTACTCTCTCCTCATAAAACCCAAGAGCTGCTAAAAAACAAATTTGGTACTAAAATTATGCTTGATTATTTGGATAAAAGCGCAAATATTAAGGCAAAAATTGCGGAACATGATGCCAAGGTATGCAATGGAGAAGAAGAAGTATTTTACACCTTTGGCGATCATGTAATGGATGAACATGATATTACCTTAACCCAAAAAGAGCTTAAGTTATCGCAGTTTGATCTTAAGGTAAGCCTTGATTTAAAAAACCCATTCTAACTACGGCGATTTAATGCAATCGCAGTGCATTCTAACAATTCTCCTTTACGGTATTTGTTTTTCGTTATATAATTAAAATAGTGAATTTATTTTTTCTTTCACTTAGGAGAAAATAATGAAAGGTGAATATTTTTGCAAAATTTATAAAGATTATAAAATATCTATACCTCTTGATATCCGCAAGCTATTGGCAATAAAACCAAATGAAAACATGGTATTTAGGGTGACAAAAGGTAAACAAGTGATTATAAGTACGGCCTCAAATGAACTTTATGACATTCAAAAGGATTTAAAACACCACTTTAAAAATAAACCTATTGTGGATGATTTTTTAGCGAAACGTGGCCATGACTATGACGACTAAAGTCATCTTTGATACTTCAGCTTATTTGGCTTTGATTAATGGTGAGCCAGGTTCCAACATAGTCAAAAATTATGTTTCCCAAGCTTATATGTCTACTGTAAACATTGCGGAGTTAGTAAGTTATCTCGTACGCAATGGATACTGCGACGTGAATAAAATCGCGCGGATTGTCAATCTAATTAGGGCATATGAATATAATTATGATCTAGCAATAATTACGGGTGAAATGATTACACACACCTCATCTTATGGGCTTTCACTTGGAGATAGGGCGTGTCTTGCGTCTGCTAAGATGCTTGACGTGCCAGTCTACACAGCTGACAAGCAGTGGACTGGGTTACAAAAGATAGTAGGTGTTAAAATAATTCAAATTAGGTAGTTAGAATAACTGGCGGAAGCGGTGAGATTCGAACTCACGAACGGTCGCCCGTTGCCGGTTTTCAAGACCGGTGCATTCAACCACTCTGCCACGCTTCCATTTAATTGGCGCAGCACTATAGCAAGAGTCATTATAGCCGTCAACCTACCATATTATTACACGTTGTGTTATTGTTTTTGATTTCCAAATTGGATGAGGATGAGAGTTAATGAAGCAGCGTAGTCAGTTGTATGCCAAGCCAGTTTACATTGTCGATGGTTTAAGAACACCGTTTTTAAAGGCAAAAGGCGTTGGACCTTTTTCAGCGGCAGATTTAGCTACATTGGTAGGGGCGCAGTTATTAAAGCGGCAACCATTTGCAGCATCTGCAATAGATGCAGTTGTTTTAGGTTGTGTAATGCCTAGTGCCGATGAAGCTAACATTGCAAGGATCGTTGCTTTAAGGTTGGGTCTAGGTGATAACGTGCCTGCTGAGACAGTTATGCGCAATTGTGCTTCAGGCATGCAGTCTATAGATACTGCAGCTCTTGAGATTGCAGCCGGCAGGAATAATCTTATGTTAGCTGGGGGTGTTGAGGTCATGAGCCGCGCTCCTTTATTGCTTAATCTTGAAATGACAAATTGGTTAGGCAAATGGACTAGTGCAAAAAGCATAGGCCAACGAGCGCAAGCCTTAATGCAATTAAGGCTTGCCTATTTTAAACCTATTGTCGGTTTATTAAGGGGCTTAACTGATCCAACTATTGGTTTAAACATGGGGCAAACCGCAGAAGAGCTTGCTCTAAGGTTTGCCATATCAAGAGAGGAAATGGATGAGTTTGCCGTAGCTAGTCATAAGCGTGCAGCTAAAGCTTATGAACAAAACCTTATGTCCGAGGTTTGTCCCATAATTGATTTTAACGGCAGAACATATACGCAAGATGATGGTATTCGTAAAGACAGCACCCTAGAGAAGCTGGCTACTTTAAAGCCATTTTTTGACAAAAAGTTTGGTACAGTAACAGCTGCTAACAGCTCTCAAGTAACAGATGGAGCAGCTTTATTGCTTCTAGCATCTGAAGAAGCTATCAAAAAATATGATTTACCCGTATTAGGCAGAATTATAGACACTGAGTGGGCAGCATTAGCCCCTGTTTATATGGGCCTTGGTCCTGCTTATGCTATGGCGCCTATTCTTACAAGACAAAAACTTGGGCTAGACGATATTGATACTTTTGAAATAAACGAGGCTTTTGCCGCGCAGGTTATTGCGTGTAATCGCGCATTAGCAAGTGAAAAATTTTGTCAAGAAGAGCTTTTCCTAAAAAATGCACTAGGTGCAATTGACCTAGAAAAGCTCAATCCAAATGGAGGCGCTATAGCACTTGGGCATCCCGTGGGCGCAAGTGGTGCGCGTATCGTTTTGCATGCACTAAAAACCTTAGAACAAAACAAGAAAAAACGTGCCATGGCAAGCATCTGCATAGGTGGTGGGCAAGGTGGAGCCATGTATATCGAGCGTGAGGGGAAGTAAGATGAGTCATTACAAACATTGGAAAGTTGAAACTTGTATTAACAAAATTATTTGGCTTGGCCTTGATAGACAAGCAGAATCAGTTAATACAATTAATCAAGAAGTTCTTGATGAATTAAATAGCCTCATTCAAGATATTGAAGACAAATCAGATCTAACTGGAGTTGTAATTTATTCTGCCAAAAACAAAGGGTTTATTGCGGGCGCGGACGTGCATCTTTTTTCTCAATATAAAACTGTCGAGCCTATTGGCGAATTTTTAAGAAAAGGGCACGTAGTTTTCGCGCGCCTTGAGGCGCTAAATCTTCCTACTGTCGCTATGATTGATGGTTTTTGCATGGGCGGTGGGCTTGAGCTTGCTTTGGCATGTGATTATAGAGTTGCATCAGATAACCCCCAAACTAAATTAGGTTTGCCCGAAATATTATTAGGCTTTTTCCCTGGCTGGGGAGGAACTGTTAGGCTACCTCGTCTTGTGGGCGGGTATAATGCACTGACTAAGCTTATTTTAACAGGGCGAGCATTAGCTGCTAAACCTGCAAAGGCAATAGGATTAGTTGATGAAGTAGTCCCTTTAAGGCAGCTTAAACGTGCAGCTAGTTATTATGCCACTAAAAGTCCTGCTAAACATAAATTAACTTTTCTGCAAAATTTATCTAATCAAAGCCCAGTTAGAATGCTAATAGCGGCATTAATACGTTTACAATTAAAAAAACGTGTTGCTAAAGAGCATTATCCTGCGCCTTATGCAGTTCTTGACTTGTGGGAGCAAGAAGGAGGCTTAGGTGATAGGGCTTATTTAAAAGAAGTTGAGGCGGTACAGCGCTTAATTACTAATGGCGACACTGCAACTAATTTAATTCGGTCTTTTTTATTACGTGACAGAATGAAATCTTTTGCCAAAGCAGCAAAATTTAAGGCGCAAAAAGTGCATGTAATAGGTGCAGGAACCATGGGTGGTGATATTGCTGCTTGGTGTTCTTATTGTGGGATAAAGGTAACAATTCAAGATAGAAATATCGAGAGCATTGCCCCTATGATGCAACGCGCATTTAAGCTTTATACCAAAACCTTGAAAAAACCATGGTTAATTCAAGCGGCTATGGATAGATTAATTCCTGATGTTGAAGGCGTTGGGGTAAAAGATGCTGATGTTATTATTGAAGCTGTGTTTGAAAATTTAAATGTAAAAAGAGAAATTTTTAAGCAAGTAGAAAAAAGTGCTAAGAAAGATGCATTAATTGCTACAAATACTTCCAGCATTCCGCTGGAAAAAATAGCAGAAGTTATGCAAAACCCCGATAGGTTAGTTGGCATTCACTTTTTTAACCCAGTAGCTCGTATGGAGCTAGTTGAGGTTGTAAAAGGCGCGCAAACTTCTAAAGTAGTAAGTGATAATGCCTGCGCTTTTGTGAATCAAATTAAAAAGCTTCCTCTACCAGTTAAATCAAGTCCAGGCTTTTTAATTAATCGAGTTTTAATGCCTTACTTGATGGCAGCTGTTACCCTAGTTGAAGAAGGAGTCAAACCTTACCTTGTCGATCAAGCGGCAACCGATTTCGGCATGCTTATGGGCCCTGTTGAGCTTGCTGATACTGTAGGCCTTGATGTTTGTTTAGCGGTTGCGGAAAACCTAACCTCTTATTATGGTGGAGCTGTGCCCCATTTATTACACGAAATGGTAAAAGCAGGTAGCTTAGGTAGAAAAAGTGGCACAGGATTTTATACTTATAAAAATGGCAAAGCTATAAAGAAAAAATCTGAAAAGCTCGAGCAAGCAGCTAACTTGGCTGAGCGTTTAATAAATCCTTTAATTGATGAAGCTAAAAAATGCCTGGAAGAAAAAGTCGTTGCAGATAGCGATCTTTTAGATGGCGGAATGATTTTTGCCACAGGCTTCGCCCCATTTCGTGGCGGTCCAATGCAGTATGATGCTACAAGACATAAAAATAGCATAAAAAAAAAGGCGCTAGAGACTGATTATGAGGGAGTAGTAGTATAAAAAAGGAGGTTTTTATGGCAACTGCAGAAAATGAAGAAGGCTTACGCTTTCAAGAGCGTTGTATTAATAACACTAAAAACATGCGTGATGCAATGAATAGAATAAGAAATGGTATTGAGTTGAAATTAGGAGAAGATTCAGGACTAAAAGCATCTACAGACAAAGACTTAAATAACCAAGCCAATGACCAACAAGCCAACCAATAACCAGTCTTGTAGGCCAGCCAGGCATTAATTACTGGACGCGGGACGACGGATTTTGATTTAGCATCTATGGTATGTTATAGTTAACCTTTGCTTAACTAAAGTAAATTATAATATACATGATAGGAAAATTCACCCATAAAACATTAATAGTCTTAGGCTCATTAATAAAAGTAGAGCGCACCGAGCGCCTAATGTCTCAGACCTCACTAGCAGAAAGACTTGGGGTATCAAGGCAAACAATTATTGCAATTGAAAAAGGTGACCCTAATGTTTCTGTTGGCACAGTATTTGAAGCCGCTTATATAGTTGGTATTCCGCTTATGACAAATGACCAAGCAAGCCTTGAAAAATGGCAGGCTATACTTGCTGATTTTTCCGCTCTTTTGCCAAAACGGATTTCGCAAAAAAAGCCTAGGATAGATAATGACTTCTAAAAATTTATCTTCCGAAGAAGCATTTATATGGATATGGTTGCGAGAGCAAGCAATACCGGTTGTTGCAGGGAAGCTTATTAAGCAAGATAAGCGTTATTTTTTTATTTATGGAAAAAGTTATCTAGAACGTAAAGATGCAATTTCTCTTTCACCCTTTGAGCTACCGCTTACTGCCGAACTATTTGAACCTACAGGAATGAAGATAATGCCTGCATGTATACGTGATGCATTACCTGATTCTTGGGGCCGGCGGTTACTTGAATATCAATATCCCCATTTAAATCTCCAAGAGTTAGATTATGCATTACTCTCAGGAAGTAATCGTATTGGATCACTTGATTTTCAACAGTCTGCTACTGCTTTTATATCTAGAGATCTTGGGAATATTAGCTTAAATGATATTAATAATTTTGCCGGTGTATTTGAAACTGATCAAAACTTCTCAAAAAAATTAGCGCCAATCTTTCTACATGGGACTAGCGTAGGTGGCGCAAGGCCCAAATGCCTTATAAATATACATGGAGTTGATTATATTGCAAAATTTTCATTGTCAACAGACTACTATCCCTTATTACGTACAGAGTATTTGGCCATGCGTCTTGCAAAATTAGTTGGAATTGACGTTGCTGAAGTTGAGTTTAAAACGTTCAAGGGGCGGGATATTTTATTAATCAAACGTTTCGATCGTTATTATAAAGATAATAATTACTATAAGCGGCTAATTCTAAGCGGATTAAGTTTATTAGAATTAGATGAAATGGAGGCGAGATATGCAAGTTATATTGATCTAGCTGATATTATTCGTGCCCACTTTTATAATCCTAAGGCCCAGTTACAGGAGTTATACCAACGTCTTGCATTTAATATCTTGATAGGAAATACCGATGATCATGCAAGAAATCATGCTGCATTTTGGGATGGTAAACATTTTTCTCTTACCAAAGCTTATGATATTTGTCCCCAAATGCGCGTTGGATATGAAGCAAACCAAGCTATGATGATAGAAGGTTCAGCAGGACAAAGATCAACATTTAATAATATTCTTTCAGTTTGTGATAGATTTTTGCTCACAAGAGATGAAGCACGTCAAATTATAAATAATCAAATCCAAACTTTAGGAGATAACTGGCATGATTTATGCACTGAAATAGGTCTTAAGCCATATGAACAAGATAGGTTGCTGGGAACTGTTATTAAAAGTAAATTTGCATTATTAGATTGGCAAAGCCCAACCAAAAAGTAGGTTGGGCCTTGTCCTAGAATAACATTAAGGCTATTTTTCCCGCCCTGAAAAAGCAGCTAAGATTTGTAAAAGGCTGAGGAAAAGATTATACAAGGATACAAATAAAGATACTGTAGCCATAATGTAGTTAGTTTCTCCGCCTTGGATAATGGCACTTGTTTCCATAAGAATTAATCCGGAAGAAATCAGGATAAATGCCGCGGAAATTACAAGTTGCAACATAGGAGTTTGGAGGAAAATCCCTGCAATCATAGCTAAAACAGCAACCATAATCGCAACAAACAAAAACCCACCTAGATAAGTAAAGTCTTGTTTAGTTGTAAGAACATAGCCTGAAAGGGCAAAGAAAATAAGCCCAGTGCCACCAAGAGCGGTGGTAATAATTTGTGGGCCATTTACAAGCGCGGCTATGTAATAAGATAGAATTGGTCCTAAGGTAAAGCCTAAAAACCCAGTAAAAGCGAAAACAGCAACTAAACCCATAGGACTATTTCTTAATGATTGGGTTAAAAACATAAGTCCGTACATTCCAACTATTAGAATTAATGGGTTTAAAGGTGGAGCTTGCATGGCAAAAGACAAATAAGCCATGAAGGCGCTAAATAAAAAATTGAGCCCGAGCAACAAATAAGTGTTGCGTAGAACTTTATTGGTTGCAAGAGCAGACTCTTGCTGACGAGTCAGTACATGGATACTGTTTTTGTTCATAGAGACACTCCGTTAACTAAATTAATGTTGTAAGATACCAACTATCATTTTAGCATAGGTAGCAATTGTTTAAACTACTTTTTTCAAGAGGCAGGCATGAATTTTAATTTAAAAAGCGCAACTGACTTAATTCTTAAAGATACAACCCTTGATTTACCCTCAATTGATAATGTCCTTGGCCTTTTGCGATCTAAGCATGTAGAGGATGCAGATTTATTTTTCCAAATTGCTAATTATGAATCATGGTACCTTGAAGATAGTGAAGTTAAAAGCGGGAGCTATACCTTTGATAGAGGAGTGGGGATTCGCGCGGTGAGTGGCGAAAAAACCGGGTATGCTTATTGTGATAATTTAGTGCTGCCAGCTCTTGAACAAGCGGCAATAGCTGCAAAATCAATAGCTTGTCTTGGTGCTAATAAAGTTCAAGTGCAAAACATGAATACAAATATTATTCCTCGGTACCAAGCAATTAACCCTATTACAACTATGAGCTCGCTTGAAAAAATAAAGTTATTAGAAATGGTAGATAAAATTGCTCGTGGCGCCGATCATAGAGTAAAACAAGTAAATGCTTCTTTAAGCGCAAGCTATGAGGTTGTCATGATCCATGGAATTGATGGGCGCAAGGTTGCTGATATGCGTCCTATGGTCCATTTATCGGTAAGCGTTGTGGTGGAAGACTCTAATGGTAAGCGAGAAGGAGCAAGGTATGGTGGTGGAGGTAGGGTCGGTTATGAGTTTTTTCATGAAGAAGATAGGGCAAAGCAATATGCCCTTGAAGCAGTAAGGCAAGCTCTGGTTAATTTAGAAGCAAAA
>Ga0155589_113_pt1 | contig 97077 bp, 89 predicted proteins | sample RifCSPhighO2_12_FD_107246 | JGI IMG/M metagenome (GOLD analysis project Ga0155589, IMG submission 107246) | Legionellales bacterium RIFCSPHIGHO2_12_FULL_37_14 | reverse complement strand
CTTTTATGATTTATTAAGACGGGACAGCCCTGGGCCAAACCTACTAGCGACTAATTTGCAGCAGCAAAAAAAAAGCCTGTCATAAGACAGGCTTTTACAATGTGTTGGACAGTAAAATTAAACGTTTCCAACCCATTTAGCACCGAAGAACAAACCATTTAATGAGAAGTTACTATAGTCCCCACCATAAGCAATAGTTTGTGCATCAAAGTAATTATACCACATGTAACCAACATCTAGACCTAGATCCCCTTGAGCAACCATGAAGTCATAACGAGCACCAAGTTTGCCTTCTAACTCAGGAACCATCGTAGTTTTAGATGCAACCATGTTTAATGGTATATCAGCTCCAGTAAACCCAGCCACTGTTTGTTTCAACGAACCAATCAACAAGCTGGCAGCAGCATTACCATAAATGCCAAAGCCATTGCCAAGACCATAGTTCATGTCAATACCAAAGCGTGGTCCGAATCCATTATAAGTCATGGAGTCAGAAATAGGCACCCCTAAGTTCGTCACAGCTGTAGTGTTGAATGGGGTGAAAATTGTACTAGTAGATACAAGGTTCAATTGGTTAGTAACACGAGCCCATTCAATACCGCCATGAATACGAACATTCTTCATGTCGCTAAAGTCAATTTCTTGACCCAACTCTAAATCAACCTGATCCCACTTTGGATTAACAGAAATTGATCCTGCGTACGAACCGCTAAGCAGGGTTCTACTAGTGCTTCTGTTTAGGTGGTACCAGTTAAGATTTAAATCATTTCCTGTATTGAAATGATAAGAACCTTCAATCTCGAAACCCCAACCCCATTTAGGATCAATGTTTTGAACAGAGTCTCCAGTTGTGGCAGAGGTTAAGATATTCCCAGACCACAAACTACCTGTATAAGTAGATTGCAGATACAAAGCCTGACCACCTACATCCCAAGCGTCACGTTCACAAGGAATAGTAACATTCCCAGGTACGCAAACAGGGCCCATAGTACCAGCGAATACTGCGCTGCTACTTAAAGCGAGAACAGCTACTGCTGTTTTTTTAAACTTTAACATGCTTCATCTCCACTTTTTTATTATTAATTTCCATGTGACCGTCAACTCACCTAATATAAGTAATTTTGACCAAGTACGCAATCATCGCTCAATAATACGTCCTGAGCACGTACATGGGCAAATTATCAGACGCTGGTTTCCCAAAGTCAACACTATTTATATATTTTTTATTGATAAATCTATAGATCGGTATTTACAAATAGACCACAAGGGAAATATGTTACGCAAATGGGGCAATTATGTCGCAAACCTATTTGCCGACTCTAAATAAAATTCATGTTAATATGCGCAATCTAAATTTAAAAACAAAGCTCTTATGAAATATATTGAAATCATCTATCCAGACGACTGGCATGTACATTTACGCGATAAGGATTGTCTACCTGACACGGTACAAGCGACGGCCTTTAGCTTTCTGCGCGCACTTGCAATGCCAAATTTAGCACAGCCTGTAACTACAATTGATGATTTATTGCAATATAGAGAAAGAATTATTAAAGCAACTCCTAAATCAGCGCAATTTTTGCCATATATGACTTTATACTTAAATGATCAAACAACTGCAGAAACTCTTAACCAAGCTAAAAAATTTGACTTTATTTTAGGAGCTAAATTGTACCCTCAGCATGCGACAACCAATTCAGCTTTAGGCGCAGCTAATATTTTGGATCTTTATCCATTATTTGAGGTTATGCAAACTAATGATTTAGTTCTGCAAGTCCATGGTGAAGATGTCACTGCTGATATTTTTGACAAAGAAGAGCGATTTATTAATAATTTCCTTAAGCCAATTTGTAAGCAATTTCCCCGCCTGAGAGTTGTGCTTGAACACATATCAACTAAAGCTGCGATAGATTTTGTTACAAATACCAAAGCAAACATAGCAGCAACCATTACTCCCCACCATTTATTATATAATCGTAATGATTTACTTAATCAGGGAATTAAACCTCATCTATATTGCTTACCTATTTTAAAAAGGAGAGAAGATCAAGCCGCACTTAGACTTGCGGCAACCAGCGGTAATCCTAAATTTTTTGCCGGGACTGATAGCGCTCCACATGCCAAAAATGAAAAGGAAAGTAATTGTGGATGTGCTGGTATTTTTTCTTCTCCTTATGCTGTAGCTATATACGCGCAAATATTTGAAGATTTAAATAAACTTGACTATTTGGAAGCATTTTTAAGCAAATTTGGCGCAGAGTTTTATAATCTCCCTTTAAATCAACAAACCTTAACTCTGGCAAAACGTTCCCAAACAATTCCTTTTGAACTTCCCTTTGGGAAAAATAAGGTAGTCCCAATTGCCGCTGGGGAATCCATAGCTTGGAGCATTTATGAGCACTAAAGCAAACCCGTGGTTAAAAAAGCGTTTTCGGGGGTTTCTCCCGGTGGTAGTTGATGTGGAAACCTCTGGAGTTAACCCATTTCAACATGCTTTACTGGAAATTTGTATCGTCCTGCTTCACATGGATGAAGATGGTCTATTACATCCTCGCAAAAGCTATTCGGAGCATATTTTACCTTTTGAAGGAGCCTTACTTGATCCTGAGGCCCTGGCTTTTAATAAAATTGATCCCTTTCAACCGCTGCGCTACGCCCTATCAGAGAAGGCTGCTCTAAAAAATTTATTTAAACCAGTTCAAGAAGCAGTAAAAGAGGCAGGCTGCCAACGAGCGGTCCTTGTAGGACATAATGCCTGGTTTGATCTGTTATTTGTTAAATCTGCGGCCAAACGTTGCAACATTAAGTTACCTTTTCACGAATTTACTTCCTTTGATACGGCAACCTTAGCAGGTCTTATATATGGCCAGACAGTACTAGCAAAAGCGTTACAAGCAGCTAAAATACCTTTCGACATTAATGAGGCCCACTCAGCGATTTACGATGCAGAAAAAACTGCAGTGTTGTTTTGTACAATGATAAATCACTATCAAGGTTTGTTGTAAAACTTTTAGGCTCAAGACTCCATTTTACACAGATCCGAATGTCTTTACTGCTTCGGGGGAGCCAATTAGGACGATGTGGTAAGTTTAGGAAGACATCAAAAGGTTTTCGTGGCTTAAACACTAGCTTTTCAGCGCTCATTTCCAAGTTCGAAAATAAAATTGAGATAATCCGACGCTTTTCCTCTAGTTTCGAACTTTTGAATAAATCATGGGCTTTCGAAGCCAGAGAAATATTGTTGCAAGCGTTTTGTTAAAGCCGTCATCGGCTTCAGATAGTCGCTGTAGCCTGACCTCTAGGTTGTTCCTTTCTGCTTGCAAGTCAATAATCATCTCGTCATAGTCCTCTCTTGAGATGGCAGCATCTAAAAACCTCAATGATCCCCTCATGCCAAATACGCGCAAGCGCGGGGATGGTGTGTGGATGATTTTTCAAAAGGTCAATCTTAATCATGTATACTCAACCTGTGCACCATACTTAATAAGCAATCTGTTGTTTCTGTCCATGTCGATTTGCATACTGAACGACCAGTTTGCCCTTCACCATAGAAGCCTTTTCTGTAAAGTAACCCTTGGGTGGCCGAATCGAGGCATGACGAGGGAAAGGATACACCTGGATGGTATTGTTTTCATCATAACAAACATAGATACGACGCTTGGGGTCCACCAATAAGGGACGATTATGATAGTAATCTGGTGGTTCATGAGGATCCAAAAAATCAATCCTGTATTCATGAACTGGACAATAAACAACGATTGCCGGTGCTATAAAAATATAAGCAACCATGCAACCTGTGCCACACCCTGCTTCTAAAGTGGCGGTATTATCATCTAGCCACTTAACAGAGAACCCACGATATTGCTCGGCAATGGTATACGTTTCTTTTGTATGAAAGTTAATGTAATGTGCCTTCCCACAAGCAGCACCAACAATCGCAGCAGTTTTTGAGGAATTATACTCAACGCCACAATGCTTTTTGGCATGCATTTCTTTTTGGATGATTTCAAACGCAGAAGCATTTTGAGAAGCCCGTGCAAAGCAGTTATTTATCCAATTTAACGAAGTGAAAATGAGGAACATCTGGCAGATCAAAAAACTTTTCTTGATAGCGATGCTGTGGCGGCCCACTGAAATAATGACACACTTGTGGGATTGGGTTTTCACTCTCCGGCGCATTGAATACTTCTCGAAAAGTCTCTTTACATCTTTGCCATGCCTGTTGATCTGATTGTTTCTCATATTCCGATTTCCCATTCTTGCCAGGATGTTGCAACATCTTGTAATTAGGATCATTTTTGCGCCAACAAGAAAATTGTAAGGGTTTTAGCACAATGCTCCGATAAGAGTCTCCAAAAATTTTCTTTGTGAGACGATTTCGAATGACCCATGCAATTGCTTGTCTACTAGCTGCGTTTTCACCTCTTGCTTCGCCATACAGCGTCAAAACAAAAAATAGGTGATCAAATGGGAGATGTTCTTCCGCTGCAATATCTTGATACGCACCATGGTAACAGCAACAATATCCTTTGACGTTTTCAGTGTACGTCTTACCGTTTTTGCTCACTCTTCTACGTTTATGAGGACGCACCCAATATTTTCCATCAGGACAAGATTGCGTGTTCTCGCCTGCGATATCTTGTCTGCTTGTATGTTGTTGCATACATATGCTCCTTTTTAATCGTCTTGGCTCAACTTTTCTGGAACCTTTCTACGTTCAAGAAAATTATCAGCGCTCACTACTTTTTGACCAGTCTTTGTTTCTAATGCAATACGGGCTTTCTTCGCAATCCCTCCACCCTCCCGACTAGCAACCTCGTTCTCACTCATCCCTACAGCCTCCATCGTTTCTGCGATTTGTCTTGTGGAGAGCTCTGCAAGCGCAGTAAAAATAAGCTCTGCTTTAGGGCTTGGAATAGATTGAATGAGACGAAGAAGGGTTTCAGCGGTTGCAGCGTCTGTAAGACGTAATTTTCCATCCTCTGCAAGCATTTTCAACCGGTTACAATTTGTAACCGTTTCACTACCCTCCTTATTTAATCGGTTTTTCAAGACTTTCCAATAATTTCTAGCCGCTTGAAAATCCGGTTGTTGAATTAAGGCTTGAATCACATCAACCACAGAAAAATACCATGTCTCTGTGGCTTCATCGTACAAACGCCTGATTTTATAGTCCTCAAATAATGTTGGATTGCTTTTCATCATTTTCTCCTTTTATGATGTTTTAATGCCAGCGTAATTATGACAATTCTATTTTGAAATATCATCAGATCAGGCAGTCAAATTTATTTGCATGGCTTGCATCTGATTTTTCAATGAAAGACAATGGCCCAAGCTGATAACTTCCTCTCGCCTTTCAGTTCGTAACATGCTTACTAAGGGGAGCGAAATTATATTTAAAATATGGTCTATAATTACAATAAATGAACTTGAGTCTGGTAATAAAATGAGCCTTAGTGCAGACGAACTTCAACAAATTGTAAAAAGAATAAAAACGGCAAATGATTTTAGAGAAAATACGAAAAAACTTGATCCTGACGCAGTAAAACAAGTTTTTTATGCGCTTGAGACACAGCTGCCAAACATGATTCGTGATGTGCAAGATTTAGCAAACATCATTGCTAATTTAAGTGACGACAAAACAAACAAAGTTATAAATAGTATCTCTCCAAATCAATTATCACGACTACTACGTTCTAGCGATACTCCACTTGGTTCAGCACCAGAAAACATAGCTAAATTTGCAGGGGAAATAAAATTAATTAACAAAGAGAGCGATAAAAACATTAACCGACTCTTCCAAAATTGGGAGGGTGAGAAATCAAAAAAAGAGTTAATATCTGATATAACCATGTATCTTATGAATGATTCGTATCCTACGGAAATAAGAAAAGAATTTTTAGAGGCTCTGCGAAAAGAAAATCCGGAGTTTTCTAGGCAAGTAGAAAATAATCTTAATGAGAATTTTAAAATATCTCCTGGTAATTATATGGCTTCTATACTCCATTTATTTGATACAAATAGAGAGAATTCTTCTGAAGAAAATACAAATAACCTTCAACCTTTTGAACCAGGCATGAATATTGACCAAACAATAAATATTCTTAACAGTTTAGTTCATAAAAGTAGTGAAGAGATCCTGACAAATATTAACGATCCTGGTTCCAACAATGAATTTAATTTAGCGCTTTTAAAAAAGTTAAGTAAGAATAATCCTAAGTGTTATAAGGAGGTTATGGAAGGAATTAATTTGGATAAATTAAGGTACTTACTGACAATAGAGACATCATTGCTTAACGATTTGTCTCCTATGAAATCGTCCCAATTGCTTTATCATTTTGAGGATAAAACAAAAAACCGTACTCCTTTCAAGGTGATCACGCCAATTTATTAATATTTAATAAATAATCCTAAAGTCTTTAACGAGCTTTTTATAAATAATTTTGATTTTTCTAAACAAATGATTGAAATATACCCAGCACTCGTTAAGCATTTGGATAGGGAATCTCTTCTTACAGTTATGAATGACACGACGATACCAGCTTCATCCAAAGCATTTGTAATTAGTCAGCTTGATGAGCCCCTTAAGCATGATATACTTATAAACACCAGCATGGAAAGTCTTTGTGCAGATAAAAAAGGAGGAGTTTTAATTGCCCTCCTTGCAGATGATATGATTGTAAATCTTCTTAAACTACAAGGAGATGGCCTAGATGACAATCAAAAAAACTTCTTCAAAAAGCTATGTAAAAGTGTCTATAGTGCCCGATTAACGAAAATACTAGGTGATCTAGATGTAAATACACTTAAAGCATTAATTCAGGAATTTAAACCGATAGAAAAATTCGTACCTAAAGATAAACTGAATAAGTTAGATTCTTCTAGTAATGAATCAACTGCAGATATGTCCTCTACTTCTGTGTTCAGAGAAAAGGTCGTGAATTTGCATGCAGCAGCGGCAAATCAAGAGGAAAGGGCTGCAGCGAACGAGGCAGATAAGATAGGGAAAAACGTTAGTCAAAAAACACTTTCCCAAAATTAGACAAAAAAATTGGCTGACTCCTGTTCAAAAAGGCCGCTAGATTGCTTCGCTAACGCTCGCAATGACAACATTTAGAGGGGACCCTGGGTGAAGTAGGAAGTTACATTTTAAAATTTATCATTGCCCATTATTATTTTGAGAAAATCGCGAATCTTTGTTGTTATTGCTGTTTGCCGCGTTATTATTAACCGCAAAAAACCCAGCAACTACCCTACTTGCCTGGGCAAAAAACGCTGTTTGTGCTTGCGAAGTTGCTTGAGGTCTTGATAGATAATCAAAATTCATTTTTGTGCTAAAGTCTGGATCTTCAAGTAATTCGTTAGCCGTGAAACGTCTTCCTTGCACACAATCTGGCAACATTAATTTACTTACTATGTTACGAATATATTTTGGATATTGATTATTATTTATAAAGGCATGTATTTGCTTTATTGCCGCCTCGTCATATTCTAAAGAAGCGTAAAGATCGGTCTTTTCACAAAAATTCATGATTGAGCCTCCAAGGCACCATAAATCTTTGGAAAGCTCGGTATTATCACCATTTGCGTCATAATTATCGCGTGTTGTAAGTTCTTGAGGAGTTAAAAATGCGGTATGTACTATTTTAACGACACCATATTTAGGCTTGGCCGAAGTGTCTTTGAAAACCCAAATGTTGTCTGGGGTAAGATCTGATCCAAACCTATAGCTTAGCTCTCTTAGTTTACCCGGCTTTGAACTATCGTTAGTTATAAGATCACTTGCGCCTCTAACTAATTTGTCATGATACACTTTTAAGCAATATAAAACTGAATTTGCAACGTTAATAATTAAATCTTCCGTATTTTTATGTCTAAAGCTTGCGCGATTTCTAATTTCTTCTTGGAAGGCGGCAAGCGGAATTGCATCGGGACATTCCATTACAACTTTAAGCACAAGTTGCGGCTCTACATCTTGTGTCTGTCTAAAATACTCTAAAAAGGCGTTCTCATATACAACACCATTTTGTCTATGAAAAGCCGTAAACCCTCTAGTTTCTACGTCTATTAGTCGTTTTTGTTCTTCTACATTTTTGGGTAAGAATATGGTTTTAACCAATTTACCTCTAGTATCTTCAGAAGAAATAAAAACTGCAAAGTTACCTCTTGAGCTTTTCAAGGAATCTAATAAACCAAACAATTTAGTAAAATGTACTATGTCTTTAGGATATTGCCTATCTAAATCTTCAAGCTTAGCTATAAATTTACTTTCCTCTTCTTGTGAGAAGGCCTCTGTTAATTCTTGCCTTTTAGCATCATAGGAGTTTTTTAATTCTTGCAAATATTGCTCTAGGTTAACTTCCTGATGTTTTGTATAATCTAGCCTGTTAGTGTCTATGCAGTTTAAAAAGTTAATGCCATAACCACTTATTTTTATATTATAATGTTCGATGGGCAGAGGAAGATCGTTGATTTTTTCTGCGCTTAGTTTATAAGGTTTTAGCGTACTTTTAAGGCGCTGGGTAAATTCTTCCCTACCTTTTTCCACATATGACATATATGGCATCATTGCTCTTTCTAAGTCTTTTATAGTTGCTCTATTTTCAGTATCCATATGTATACACATGGCAATTATTTTTTCGACAATTTGGTATTCTTCCGAATTTTTGGGTTTATGCTCAAACCTTAATCGGCTAATCTTTTCTGCCAAATAGGCTTGAATCCCTTTAGTTTGAATCTCATTAAATGACTTTTTAATATTACTCAGGCCACTACCAGTTGGCGTGCATTTTTTGAACTGATAATAAGGAGACAAAGGGCGTCCTAAGATTAAGGCTCTCCATATAGCTCCAACACACCAAACGTTAGCCGCACCTTTTTCAGTGTTTTTAAACCCTAAAATTTGTTCTGGAGCAAAATATTCACAATTATCTTGTAAATCATGCAGTTGTTTTATGCCTGAAATTTTAATTATTCGACTATTTTGCCTTGAGCTAGGAAAATTAATTTCCATAAGATGCGGAGTTATTAATAAATCATCCTTATCATTTAGCTGCTCTATAATCTCGTCAATAATAAATAATACTTCTGCTTCACTTAGGGGTTTCTTTAAAGCAGCAAGAAAATCTATTAAGGAGCAAAAAGAAGGACAAGGATTTTCAAGCAATCTTGCACAAAATTCGGCTTTTCCTTGGCTTAATATACTTTCTTTGCCGGTAAAAAAATTGATTTTTAATTTCTCTATTAAAGGGCGATTAGCGTAATTTAAATCTAGGCAGCACGAAATTTGGAGAGCTATGCTCTCGTTGTCAGTTAAAAAAACTTCCAGAGAATTTGCAAATTGCTTACTTGTTTCTATTATATAACTTTCCATCATTTTTTTGGCTTTTTGTTTATTTATTTCCTTTTTAATGACTTTCATTGCAGTAGTGTACCCATAATGGGTATCTAACTCTTTTTGGATGTCTCCAAGTCTTGTTGGACAATACCAAACTGCATCTTTACTGTAATCATCAACTAAAAAACGCCCATGTAAAAAAAGCCACGTAAGCACCGCTCCTAAAGACCAAATATCCGCGGGTTTTTTATTTGCCTTAGAAGTTCCATTATGCTGTATTTGTTCAGGAGCTAAAAAAGCATTGCGCGCTGCAAGGGTAGATATTCCCATGTTTGCAATTATTCTAGTTAAATTAACGTCTAATAAATTTATAGCCACAGTAGTTATATCGCCATTTTCAAACTCACCTACAAAGAAATTATGCGGACAAATATTTATATCCATGACGCGTGTATCGGAAGCAGAATTAGCATGCAATGCCTTAACTGCAAGGAGCATTTGATAAAATAAAAACAACGATTCATTTATAGATACCCAGGTCTTAGACTCTTCTAACCTGCGAAAAACGTCGTATAAATCTCCATGTGAATAATAAGGGTAAATAGTTCTAAGCCATAACTGTCCATCATTCTTAACAAAATAAGCTGTATATATACCTGCTATGTTAGTATTATCTTTAAATCCCATAACAGCTAATTCATTATGCAAAACTTTTTGGATATTTTCTTTGCACGGCTGAAACCCAAGGCTAGTATGTTTGGCATAAACGTATTTATTGTAACTTGCTAAAATTAAATTTTCATTTGTATCTTTTAAACAAAATACTTCAAGAAAACGTCGAGGGCCTTGCCCAACAAATTCTTTAAGCGTGTAATGTTTATTAAAATCAAACTGCCATTCATATGGAGTATCATCCCAGGGTTTATCATTATAGGTAATCCCGTTATACGTTAGGCTAACGCTACCGCCAAAAATATCCATATGATCGGCAAGAAAATCTCCCTTTGGCAGGATTTTGGGCAGTGCGAAGTTGATTACTTTTGGTGGTTCTTCTCTGTCCTCTTCATTGGGCGCGGGGGGCAAAGCTATATAATAATGACTGGTGTTTGCATATAGACTAAATGTAGGAAGTTTTTCAACCTTTGACTCTTGTGATTGGGCTTGTGCAGTTTGCTGATTATTATCTCTTTCCTGAAGCATTTTTCCACCATTTTGGTTTAACCTAGAAAAAGCAGTTCAAAGCTACTACGTAAACTTAATGCGTTGAGCTTTTTTTCTAGGTTTAAAAAAATGGGTATCTTATAGCTAACATCCTTACTAGTCAATATTTGAGCCAGTTGGGGTCATATTTACGCTTCTGCTCTTAGTGAAGGCGGTTTGTGTTTTTGGGTTAATAAGTGTCCCAACTTACAACTCTCCTTCATGCTCAGCCAAGTAAGAAGCAACTCCAGCTTGCGATGCTTTCATACCTTTTTTACCTTTTCTCCATCCAGCTGGGCAAACTTCCCCATGCTCGTCAGAAAACTGCGCGGCGTCAATTATGCGGAGAATTTCATCTATATCGCGGCCAATAGGTAGGTCATTTACGATTTGTGCGCGCACGACCGCGTCTTTCCCAACTATAAAGGCTGCACGAAAGGCAACGCCAGCAACAGGATGCTCAACCCCATATGCTTGCGCAATATGATGAGTTACATCAGAGGCCATGGTAAATTGAACCGGGCCAATACCGCCGTTTTTAATTGGAACTTGGCGATACGCGCTATGGGAAAATTGTGAATCTACTGAGACGCTCACAACTTCAACCTGCCGTTTTTTAAATTCCTCAATACGATGATCTAAAGCAATTAACTCTGATGGGCATACAAAAGTAAAATCCAAGGGGTAGAAAAATATTAGGGCATAATGTCCTTTTATTTCTTCATAAAGATTATAATTACTTTTAATTTCGCCATTTGGTAAAACTGCAGCTACAGTAAAATCTGGGGCTTTTCTTCCGACTAAAACACTCATGAGGTTCTCCAGTTATGATGAAACGTTTATCTCATTCAACAAAGTTTGCAATTCACCTTGTTGGTACATCTCAACGATAATATCACAGCCTCCTATTAACTCTCCATTAACATAAAGCTGAGGAAAAGTAGGCCAATTTGCATATTGCGGCAAAGTTGCACGGATATCTGGGTTAGTAAGTACATCAACGGTAGCAAAAGGCACAGCACACTCATTAAGACATTGCACTGCGCGCAGAGAAAAACCACACTGCGGCATATCTTTGCTGCCTTTCATATATAAAATTACCTTGTTTTGCTCAATTTGCTGCTTGATTTTCGTTAAAACCGCTTCGGTGTCCACTTTACTTCTCCAAGATATTGCAACTAAGCGTCGCATTATGCCCAAAAATATATCTGGGTACAATAGACTTCTTCGGAAACTCGCTGCCTCGAGTCAGTAGAGTTTCCGAAGAAGTCTAATAAGTTACCCGTGAAAATGCCGCTTATTTCCTGTTGGTCGCGCATTTTTTTCAATGTATTGAATTACTTTGCTTGCAACATTAATTTGCGATGCTGTCTCGACGCCTTCTAAGCCTGGAGATGCGTTGACTTCGAGAATAAGAGGGCCTCTGTTAGAACGAATTATGTCAACTCCAGCAACCCTTAGTCCAAGAACTTTGGATGCCGCAACCGCAACAGTCCTTTCTTCCTTGGTAATCTTAACTTTTGTCGCTTTTCCACCTTGATGGACATTGGCTCTAAAATCACCTTCTTTTGCTTGACGCTTGATAGCGGCAACTACCTTATCACCAACTACAAAACACCTAATATCTGTTCCTTCTGCTTCACGAATAAATTCTTGTACCAAAATATTGGCTGACATTTCTTTAAAGGCATTGATAGTGCTAACGGCTGATAAATGACTCTCAGCCAAAATTACGCCCTTGCCTTGCGTGCCTTCTAAAAGCTTAATAACAACCGGCGCTCCGCCAACCATTTGAATTAAGTCTTCGGTATCGTCAGGAGATTGGGCAAAGCCTGTTGAAGGTATTGGCAACCCTTTACGCGCTAAGATTTGCAGCGATCTAAATTTATCTCTTGCACGTAATATTGCAATAGATGAATTAAGTGAATACATGCCCATTGTTTCAAGGTGTCTTAATACCGCAGTACCATAAAACGTAAATTGCACCCCAATCCTGGGGATTACGGCATCATATTTGTCAAATTCTTCTTTGCCTCTGTGATGAATACTTGGCTGAGAAGCTGCAACATTCATATAGCATTTTAAAGGGTTAATAATAGTAACTTTATGCCCAGCTAGCTCGCCCTCTTCTTTTAGACGCACGTGCGAATATACGTCAGCTTTAGTAGCTAAAATTGCAATTTTCATAGTTTATTACTTCCGAGCTAAAACTCGATAATCATGAGCTAAATTTTCTGCTGAAAATGGGGGATTAAAAAAAGCTTGGAGCTCACCTTTAGGGTTCACCACCATAATAGCGCCACTATGTTCGATGGTATATGCATTGGTGGATTGTCCTTGTGGTAATTTAATTTTAGCGTATGCAATACCCATCTCACTTGCCAATGATTTTACCACACTGGCAGTTGAGGTTGCACCATAAAAATTAGGATGAAAAGCTTCTACGTAATATTTTAGCCGCGCTAAGCTATCATGCTTAGGATCTAGGCTAACCATTACGACTTGGGGCAAATCTACTTTTTTGCCTTGCTTAAGTAATTGATATGATTTAGCTAATTTAGCCATTGTAGTAGGGCATAGCTCGGGACAAGACGTAAAACCAAAAAATAACCAAGTCCACTTGCCTTGTAAATCTTTTTGGGTAAAAGGACGTCCATCAACTCCTTGCAAATTAAAAGCACTTACTTCTCTTGCAGGCTCTAGTACGGTTGCAAAAGATACCTCTTGGGTATCATTACTGTGCCAGTGTTGAAACAAAAATAAGCCAAACATAAAGCTTACTCCTAACACTAATGCTGCAACTGTCAAATTTGTTTTGGTCATTACTTCACTTTTACTACGCATAAACTCTCCAAATATGATCTACTAAAAGAGCAGAAAATAAAATTAATAAGTAGGTTATTGAAAACCGAAATAATTTATAAGCTAAAGCAATATTATTAGTACGCAGCAAATAATATGCATCATACATAAACTTTAAGCCCAATACCAGCGCAATTAAACCATAAAAAATTCCACTCATGTTGACAATAAAAGGTAATTCGCTCACCAGCAGCAATAAAATACTATATAAAAAGATCATTTTTTTAGTAAAAAAAACTCCATAGATAACAGGCAACATGGGGATCTTAACTAGCTTATATTCTTCTTGCCGGTATAAGGAAAGCGCCCAAAAATGCGGTGGAGTCCAAGTGAAGATAATTAACACGAGGAGTAAGGCGCTAGGATTTATGCTATTACTAACAGCCGCCCATCCCAATAAAGGGGGAGCTGCTCCAGCTAACCCGCCTATTACAATATTTTGGGGCGTAGCCCTTTTTAAGTAGGCTGTATACACTAAGGCATAAGCTATTAAGGTAATAAATGTTAATGCCATAGTTAAGACATTTACCAAAAGATATAAAACACCAAGACCAATTAGCGCTAAACAAGTTGCAAAAGATAATACTTCCTTTTTCGCTAAACGCCCACTAGCAACTGGCCTTGCTTGTGTCCTACGCATTTTTAAATCAATTTGTCTATCTAGGTAATGATTTACAGCAGCAGCGCTTGCAGCACAAGCTCCAACACCAGTTAAGGTTGCGAAAGTAAGCATAAGCTGCGGCCAGGAGTTTGCCGCAAGTACCATCCCAACCCAAACCGTGACTAACATCATGGCAACTACGCGCGGCTTACATACTTCAAGGTAATCGCTAGCTTTTTGTTTTAAGGAGGTATTATTCACTTAGTAGGCTCCTTTATTGACAGCATAAGCATCCAGGTTGTGAATAATAACACTGCTACTATATTGTGTAATACTGCAGAGAATAAAGGTAAAAAATATACAACATTAATTATCCCTAAAATAACTTGCACGCCTAACAAAAAAAGCATTGTTCCTAGCATTCTCTGCCAAAAAATATCTTTAACTAAGCTTTTAAACCCCAAAATACTTGCAAACCCAATGCTATAAAAAGCCACACATAAAGCTCCCAAGCGATGCACCACTTGAATTGCAACCCGCAACTCTTGGGGAAACACTCCGCCTTGATAATTAACCCCTATTGGGTAAACAAAAAGTTGCTTTAAGGCTTTTAAAGTTTCCATACTAATAGGCCAAAAAGATCCATTACAAGTGGGAAATTTCGTGCATGCTATGCCTGCATAATTTGCACTTACAAAGCCTCCTAATAGCATTTGCAAAAATACTAATAAAGCGCCAATAAAAATGGCTAGCCGCCATGCTTTTGGTAAAGGGGGTATTATATTTTTACGTAAGGAAAATCTAAATAATACTAAAGAGCAAAACAAAATAGCGCCCAATAATAAATGCGCGCAAACTACGAGCGGTAATAGCTTCCAAGTTACTGTCCACATGCCAAATAATGCTTGAAAAATAATAATAGAGATTAAAAAAAAGGGAAAGAACAAGTTAAGATCAACCCCTTGCTTGCGTATTTTTTTAACAAAAAAAGTACTAAATACCACCAAGAGCACCAAAACCCCTGCCATATAGCGATGAACCATTTCAGTTAAAGCCTTGGCAGCTTCAAATACTTGGGCGCTCTTAAAAGCCGCTGCTTTAGCCATAGCATAAGAGGCTTGTGGGACAATTACTTGGCCATAACAAAAAGGCCAATCAGGACACCCTAGGCCGGCATTAGTTAGGCGCGTGTATGCGCCTAAAGTAATGACAGTCAAAGCAACTATGATAGTAAAATTTAAATACTTACATAAAAATTCTAGGGCCCGCGGCTTGCGAGCGCCTACGTCCCGCTCCCACGACTTGATCGCGGGATTGTCCGCGGGATAAAACGATGTAGAAAGATTCATAGATCCTAAGGATGTGCCGCGGGACGTAGGTTTAGGAGATGCAGTTTTCATTATATAAGGTGCTTTAAATCAGAGTATATATCATTAAGCTTGCTCGTATCTTGATAAACCAGGACAACTCTGCCTTTTGCATCGAGCAACCACACTTTTGGAACACTTAGCGAATTTGGTATATGCCTAATATTTACAAACTTAACGTCCATATCTTGTAACTTTTGCTTATTAAAAACTGGGGCTTGCGCTAGGGTTAATTGTACATTATAAAGCTTTCTCCCCAAAGATAAGCGCATTTTGGCAAGGTTGGTTAAGTCGTGCATACATAAATCCGTGCAGGCTTGATTTACTATATAAACTAGCTGCCAAGGTCTAGAAGATTGTAATTCAGGGATAAAAATACTCTCTTTTAATAACTCGCCACGGTTAGTTTTATAGTTTGCAACATAACTCTTATGCGAATAAAGCCAGACACTACAAATAAGCGGCAGCAAAAAGATAATTAATAAAATGCCTAAAATTTTTTTATTTGTTAACTGCATGGCTTTGCCCTTTAAAAAAACAAATAACCCCTAATACCAATAGCAACAAAGCTAAACTAAACCATTGAAAAGCGTAGGCATAATGCCGCTCTTTTTGCATTGTAACTATCTGCCAATCACGGACATATCCATATGGCTCTTCTCTATTTAAGCGAATGATGAAGGGGAGAACGTTTTGATGCAAGATATTTTGTAGCATTTTGGTGTCAAATTGCGCTATTACCCAAACAAACGCTTGTTTTTTTTCTAGAGTATTTCGCAAAAATACATTACTCCTTAAAGGTGTATAAGCATTGCCTACAAGGGTAATCTCTTGCGTAGGTGTATTTACATAAGGAACATAAGAACGTGAAGATCCTCCATTTACCCACCCTCTATCAACCATTACTACAGTATTTCTAGCTAAGAAAAATGGGGATAAAACATGATAACCCCATTTATGCTGATAATATTGGTTATCTAAAAAAATAACCGATTTAGCATAATGTCCCTTTACTTTAAGGCGTTGATATTGCAAAGGTTTAGGTAAATTTACATTCCATAACTTAAGTGGTTTTGTTTGTTCTTCTTGATAACGCAAAATTAAATCTTTTTTCTCATGTCCGCGCTTTATCTGCCAAAAGCCCAAACTGACAAAAAAGCTTATGCCGAGAAAAAATATCAGGAAATATTTTAATGAAAAATTAATTGTAAACATAATATAATTCGCTAAATTGAGCTTTGTGAGTATATACCCATAATGTTTAGTAAAATAGTTGTTCTTCTCGTCATGTTGGTTATTTTAGTCGCACTTGGAAGTGGGCTTTTCTTTTTAGTAAGCGATAAAGACAGCCAAACCCGCCTAATAAAAGCCCTTACTTTGCGGATTGGCCTTAGCATTTTGCTATTTATATTTTTGCTCAGCGGTTTTTATTTTGGCTGGCTTAGCCCACACAGTTAATGCTATACTGAAAATTCTACCCTAAGGATTAAACCCATGCACACTTTAATAATATGCCTTTTTATAGCTTGTCTTTTACCATTTCTTTCCAAATTGCCTGTGGCTTTTGCAATGAAAAATATGCAAGGCGGTTACGATAATAACCATCCGCGCGATCAACAAGCCAAATTAACTGGGTTTGGCGCGCGCGCGCTCGCTGCGCATAAAAATGAATTTGAAGCGTTAACTGTTTTTGCAGCTGCTATCGTTACTTCCCTTGCCTTAAAACAATATTCCCCTACTACGCAGAATTTAGCGATTTTATATCTTTTATCTCGGGTTATTTATCAATTTACTTATTTAATTAATTGGGGATCTTTTCGCACTCTTGTTTGGCTTATTGGTACCCTTTCTTCTCTTGGCATATTGTGGTTATGCATAATTTGAAAGCGCCAGTTCCATTAAAATTTAATTCTTATCTGCCCTCACTTGCCCCAAGATCTAAAAATGCGCATAAGGGTGATTTTGGTAAAATATTAATTATTGGCGGTTATGCGGGATTTCCTGGCGCTGTGCGCTTGGCAGGCGAAGCCGCTTTACGCTCTGGCGCAGGTATTGTAACTATAGCAACGCATAGCTCACATGCTCACTATCTTCAAGCATCTAGGCCTGAATTAATCGTGCATGGCGTAGATAGTGCTGCTGCTTTAACATCACATCTTTATAACGCCACTGTTATCGCTATAGGGCCTGGCTTAGGCCAGGACAAGTGGAGTAAAGAATTACTCCAAGAAACTTTACAAGTTAAAGATAAACCTATTGTGTTTGATGCGGATGTGCTTAATCTTATGGCTAAAAACAATTATCCATGCGAAAAGCACCATCTATACACTCCCCATCCAGGAGAAGCAGCAAGACTTTTACAATGTAAAATAGAAGACATTGAAGCCAATAGACTTAAAGCCTTAGCCAAGCTTACTGAAAAATATGCGGGGATTATGGTTTTAAAAGGCAGCGGGAGCTTGATTGGTCAACAGCAAAACCCTACTTTTATTTGTCAAAATGGCAATCCAGGCATGGCAACAGCAGGGATGGGAGACGTATTAACAGGAATAATTGCTGCCTTAATTGGCCAAAAAATCCCCTTGCTTAAAGCTGCCTGCCTTGGAGTTTTAGTCCATGCTCTTGCAGGAGATAAAGCGGCTTTAGAAGGAGAAAGAGGGTTAATCGCCTCCGATATTTTTCCCTATCTTAAAACTATACTTAACCCAAAATGAAAGTCCTTAAGCCTTCCGTAAATATTATTGGCGTAGGCAAACTTGGCCTTACCCTTGCTATTGCGCTTAAAGACCATGTAGAGATTAAAGCAATAACCGCAAGAGAAAAAAAGCATTTAGCCTATGCACAAAAGTTAGTTAATAGCGCTAGTGCCTTACTTTTTCCCGCAACTCTACCTTATGCTGACATAACTTTTATTACCACTAACGACGATAGCATAGCTAATGTCGCATCTAGCTTAACTAAACTTAGTCAATATAAAAAAAATGCTATCATGGTGCATTGTAGTGGTTTATTAACGAGCCAAGTTTTACAACCACTTAAAGACTTAGGGTATAGCGTTGGCAGTATTCACCCTTTTAGATCTTTTGCTAAATATGATCCTAAAAAAACCCAACCTTTGCTTAAAAACTGTCCTTGTTTTATCGAAGGGGACTCATTAATGGTTACCAAAATTAGTAAATTATTTAAAAAATGTGGGGCACAGATCTATCCTATTAAACTTGAAACTAAAACCAAACATCATCTAGCCGCAGTTTTAGCTGCTAATCATCTAATAACTTTACTGTTAAACGCCCAAAATTGCTTACAAGCAAATGGGTTAAAAGAAAAGGAAAATCTTGCAGCTCTTATAAATTTAATAGAGAGCACCTTAAATAATTTAAAAGAAAGTAAATCACTCAAAGAAGCTTTAACAGGACCCATTATAAGAGGGGATAAAAAAACCTTAGAGCAGCATTTTTCTGCTATTAAAGATTCCTCCTTACAAAGGCTATATATTGCTTTGTCACTAGCAGCGCTTGAGGCAGCGCCGCTTGCTGAGAATATAAAAGCTGAAATCATGGCAAAACTTTTGATGCGCTAAAACTGAAAAAAACATGATGTATACTAATTTTTAATCTGATAATATTAATCGACTTGTAGCTAAGATTAAATGGCAACTGTCCATACTACTTGTAGTTTATCAATGCTTCCAATGGAAATTTTATGAAAAGGATAATTCTCTGCGTTGTAGCATGCATGTATGGTTGGTCTGCTTTTTCTCATAGCGCGCGCATAATTTATGGTTTGCCTTACGCCGAATGCGTAACTCAGCAAAAACATACCCTTAAGTTTTATGTACAGGCCAACAGTTTTACTAAAGAATCATATGCGCAATATTATAAACAGCAATTACAAGCTAGAACAATTTACCCAGTAAAGATTAAGCGTAAGTTTGTCCATAAAAAGCGTTTTTATGCAGTTATACTAGGACCAATATCGTCAGTTGTGGAATTAAGAAAAACCGCAAGTGCTCTTAAAAACGTTAGCACTTCGCCTCCACGCAAAAACAAAAACAAAGTTGTGCGCCAGCAAGCTGCTCCGCCAGCTAGACATTTTTCACGGAATATATTGAAGTTTGCTGCTATAAAATCCAAGTTTGCTGAAGGTAATTGGGTTTTGGGGATAGGTGCTGGAGGGCAACATGCCTCATGGCCAGCTAATACCGAGGTAGATAATGGCTCGAATTTTGCTCCTCCTAATAACGTTGATTTATATACCACTACAAATAAGAGTAGTGCAGTTTTTGAGTTGAGCGCTGGACGCCGTTGGACAACTTATAACCGAATATTCCCTGCATATGAGCTAGATCTATTATGGCAGTTTGGTTTTAATAACAATTTAGGCGGCACTATTACCCAATATAGTGAACCAGTGTTTTTAAATTACTCTTATAAATGGAAGGTACAATCAAATCTTTTGCTGGTTGCGGCTAAATTAAACGTAGCGCAATATAAAATATTTTTACCATTTGTTACGGGTGGCATAGGGCCTACGTTTAATCTTGCAAATTCTTATAACGAAACTGCATTTTCCGGGGTAACTGAACGCATAAGCCCTAGTTTTCAAGATAATAATACTCCTCAATTTGCGTATCGCTTGGGCGCTGGCATTGATGTTGCATTGAACCCGCAAATTTTAATTTCTGTGGGGTACAATTATCAAAATTTAGGCCATGTTTCCTCAGGGTATGGGTTGAGTTCTTGGTCGACTGAGAAGTTAAGTCTAGGTTCATACGGGCAAAATGAGTTTTTGATCAAGCTGCATTACATATTTGCTAATAATAACATGAAATAATTCAAGAGTACGTGGAGAAAACTATCTAAAAGGATAAATTGGTATGAATGCCTGTCGATTTGCGCTTAATTTAGTCTTATTTTTATTTCTTGGAAACGCTTATGCGGCTGTTGATCCTGTGAGCTGGTCTTTAAATCCTGCTTCTGGTTTCCCCGCTGCAATTCCGGGGCAATCATCAAGCGTGACTTATACATTGACGGTGAACCCAAAATTTCCCGGCCCTGTGACTTTGCATACCCAATTTATTAAGTCTTACCATGATTTTACTATAACTGATGGGTGTAATAACCAAACATTAAATAAGGGGGCTTCTTGTACGGTAGTTATTGCATTTGTTCCAACAGATACCACTATGGCTACGATTCAGATGAGCTATCAGTATAATGATAACGTTATTCCCTTGCCGACCTTAAGCGTATCTGGAACAGCGCAAAATTCTGGCATTGTTGGCACCATTTCTGGATTACCTTCTACCATCTCACTTAGTAATCCAGAACAACAACCTATTTTTACGGTTACTTACAAGAATACAAGTTCTGCTGCTATAACTGGTTACGCAGGAAATTCTTCCGGTTTAAATTTATTAGCAACTTCTTCCACTAGTGTTGCTACAGTGGCGGTGGTATCAGATAGTAATACTTGCGGTACAGTAAATGCCCCTGTAATAATAAAAGGCGGGCATTCATGTACAATACAAGGACAGGTTACTCCAGTAAGTGCAGGATCTGTCACCATATCGGGGCTTTTTACTTACAATAATGGCTCTGATACGGCAAATCCATCACAACCAACTACAGTAGTATCTGACTCGGGAACATGTTTTTCTGCAGAAGCTACCCTGCCATTTCAAAACCCAACTTTACGCTATGCAGATAACATTCTACAGTTTACCTATTCAAATGGATGCGCCACAGCGCAAACGTTAGGAGAAGTTACTTTTGGTTCAACAGGTACATCATCAAGCCCTACTATTTTAGGTAATCCATATAATGCAGCTTATGACGACTGTTCCAGCCAAAGTATAGCTGCACATGGTCATTGTACAGTGCTTGTGTCAGTGATTCCGCAAAATGATGGGACACTCACTGTGACAGCAACTGCTAGCAGTGTGAGTGCTTCATCTACTACAACTGTTAACGAGCCTTCATACAACCATAGCATCACTATGGTTAATCAATGCCCATTCCCAGTTTGGTATGGGGTAGGCGCTCCTGGCGATCCAACTTCTTCGCCATCACCAAGTGCTTATATGCTAGATGCACAAGTTTCAACAGAAGCGCCAACTACAAAAACAATTACGGTTACTGCTAGCGGAGATGCATATAGCGGCATTATTATCCCGCGAACTGGTTGTACCTTAAATAGTTCTAGTTTTACTTGCGCAACTGGGGATTGTGTATCCGGCACTAATGGACAATGTACCAACACCGGTTTTGAACCATTTACCCGCATAGAGGAAGTTTTTCCTACTTCTTCCACTCAAGGAAATTATGATATTACTCTACAAATGGGAGCCACAGTACCTGTTGAATATAAGGGGTTAGGGCCAAGTACTAACGATTATACGTTAGGAGCTGCCGCGGCTTTTGTATGTAGTGGTGCGGGAGCACCTATTCCAATTCCGTTTGAAGATCCGCCTTATTCAGCTGATATTACCCTTGGCGCTTGTTCTTGGACCTATACGGTGCCGAACACGCCTGCTGGATCTTCTCCTGTTTATTATTTTGTTACAAATGATAGTGGAGCATTGTCGAGTTGCAGCTCTTGTAATTCTCCATCGGTGTGTGGTTTGGCGTATGAGACCACACCCGAAGCTGGGACAATTGTTTTAGCCTGCGGCGAGCTGCTTGGCTATTGGTCATTAAATCAATTGGGTAATAGTCCAGCTAGTGATTTTACGACAGTTCCAAGCGCCTATAATCCTTATACTCTTTTTGAATTTACTAAAGACTTAACAGTTGCTAATGGATTTCAATCTGGATATCCAACAGGGGCAAACGCATACGACTTATATTCATGTACCCCCCAAGATCCAGCATTACAAACATGTTACCCTAGCACGGATGGAAGTCTATGTTGTGGCGCGCAAAACTGGAATGCAGCAGGTAGCTATGGCTCCTATCTAACTGCGCAAGATTCAGATTATGCGGGTGGAGCACCAAACCCTGATTGGACAGAAACTACAGCTTTACCAATTACCCCGTATGCTTCCATTTTATGGCTGAAACTTGCATGCCCTACAGCGTATTCATACCCATTTGATGATCCATCATCGTCATTTAATTGTGATAATAGCGATGCTGCGATGACGCAAGCCGTAGCTATGGATTTTGAGATTGTTTTTTGTCCGGGGGGCATATACGGAGCTTTATCAACCACACCGTGAAAATTAGAGCTAAGTATTCTAATTTTCATTGCAAATGGAATAAGGTGACTTGGGCGGCTACAAGATGTATAATTTTATTTCTTTTTTCAAATTGTAAACTATTTGTCTTATGACCAAAGTTATTATCGGGCTCTCTGGCGGGGTTGATTCATCGGTTAGTGCCTATTTACTTAAAGAACAAGGCTATGAAGTTGAAGCTTTGTTTATGAAAAACTGGGATGAAGCCAAAGAAAAATGTACTGCTGAACTTGATCTCAAAGATGCAACTGCAGTATGTAAAGCGCTTAATATTCCTCTTAATACAGTTAATTTCACCCAAGAATACTGGGATAAAGTATTTACCCACTTTTTAGATGAATATGCCAAAGGCCGCACCCCCAATCCTGATGTTTTATGCAATAAAGAAATTAAGTTTAAGGCATTCCTTGAACATGCCCTTAAACTTGGCGCTGATTATATTGCAACAGGGCACTACGCCAAAGTTAAAACAACTGATGAAGGAGTAGAGCTTTATAAAGCCAAAGATAGAGATAAAGACCAAAGCTATTTTCTCCACGCGATTTCGCCTTACGCCCTTACCAAAACATTATTTCCCTTAGGCGAGCTATTAAAATCTGAAGTAAGGGATATTGCTAAAGCGCTTAGGCTTGTTACGCATAATAAAAAAGACTCAACCGGTATTTGCTTTATAGGAGAAAGAAGATTTAAACCGTTTTTAAATGAATTTCTCCTCGCACAACCTGGGCCAATTATAAGCACTGATAATGTAGAATTAGGTCAGCATGATGGGCTAATGTTTTATACTTTTGGCCAACGCCAAGGATTAAAAATAGGGGGGATAAAAAACCATGATGAAGCTCCTTGGTACGTGGTTGATAAAGACATTCCTAATAACAAGTTAATAGTTGCCCAAGGCAAGAATCACCCTTTACTGTATGCAAAAGGTCTAATTTGTGGTCCTATAAATTGGCTTATAAAAAAGCCTACTTTTCCTTTAACCTGTAATGCCAAAACTCGTTATAGGCAAGCTGATCAGCCCTGTCTTATCTCACCTATTGATGCCGATAAATATTGTGTTTACTTTGCTAATAGCCAGCGCTCCCTAACCATCGGCCAATATGTAGTTTTTTATCAAATGCAACACTGTCTAGGAGGCGCAGTAATTGAATCTATCATCCGCTAAATGTATGATAAGCCAACTTCGATTTCAAAATTCGAACTAATGAAAATTGCAAAACTAAATGCAGAGCAGCTTTATTCAGCAATGTTGGCAGGGTGCCATGCCGTTATTCGCGAACGCGAATATTTAAATACTATTAACGTTTTTCCAGTCCAAGACGGAGATACGGGCGATAATATGGCAGCAACCGCTCATGCTGTTATTCATAATGCAACCTTAAAAAATTCTATTAAAGATACGCTGCAGTCTGTGGCCTACGCCAGTATGACTGGCGCACGCGGTAACTCTGGCATGATTTTCTCCCAATTTTTTAATGCTCTTGCTGACTTTGCCAAACATGAAGAAGAAACTCTAAGCATGCAAAGTTTTGGGGAATTACTTAATAAGGCGGCAAAACGCGTACGCACGGCTATCTTAAACCCTATAGATGGCACCATGTTAACTATTATGGAATATTGGTCAACATATACCGATGAGGCTGCTGAGCAAATTCCTTGTTTTAAATCAGCGCTCCAAAATATTACTGATAAATTACATGATGCAGTTGCGCAAACAACCCAAGCCATCGCTGCGCTTAAGGCAGCTAATGTAGTAGATGCTGGAGCCTTAGGCTTTTTTCATTTTGTCTCAGGATTTAGCCGCTATATTGCAGATCCACAAAGTCTTCCCAAACAAGATATAGAAAAACTTAAGCCAATATCCCATACCGATCTTGATTTTTGTGCCAATGAGCCGCCTAAAGATGGTCGTTATTGTACTGAAGCCATGTTAACCCATGATTCTCTTAATCAGCCTCTCCTTATGGAGATTTTACAGCAATATGGTAGCTCAATCGTTGTAAGTGCAAATGCTGCCCAATGTAGGTTTCATTTACACACTGATAAACCATGGGAGGTTTTTAATGCCATTATGCCTTTAGGAAAAATTAGTGCCCCTAAAGTTGATGACATGTTAAGACAATATGAAACCCTAAGCCTAAAAAAACATGATATAGCCTTAGTGACTGACTCTAACGCTGATTTACCAAACGCATATTTTGATGAAAATCAGATCCATATTTTGCCTTTAAATGTGCATATAGAAGGTAATGATTTACTTGATAAATATAGTATTCACCCTGGCCAGTTTTATAAACAACTTAATAGCTATACTTCAAATCCTAAAACTTCTGCACCCTCAACTTTAGCTATGGAGCAAAAACTAAGACCGTTAGCCGAAAAATATGCGGAAGTTATTGTCTTAACTATTGCAAAACCTCTTAGCAGCACCCATGACTCTCTTAAACACGTAGCCGCCAAGTTTCCTAACGTGCATGTGCTCGATAGTAAGCTCTGCTCAGGGGCGCAAGGGTTATTAATTATGGAAGCTGTTGAAGCTATAAAGTTAAATAAGCCTGTTGAGTTTGTTCTCACCCAAATTAAAAACTTTATTCCCAAAATTCAACTTTATTTCATAATTAACGATATGTCAGCTCTCATTCGCTCAGGACGTATGAATAAAATTATCGGGAAAATGGCGCAGTTATCAGGCTTAAAGCCCATATTTTCATTAAACACTGAAGGTAAAACCCACTTAGTTGGCCAAGCTTTTAATGAAACCGCCGCGCTTAACAAAATGCTGCAACTTGCTAAAGAACCAATAAAAAATGGAGCAAAGCTTAAGTCATATTGCTTAATGCACGCAGATTACCCCCAAGCTGCCAAAACTTTAGCAGAGCAAACTACGGCTTTGTTTAACATTCCACCTTTATACATAGAATCTGCCGCAGTTACTATAGGATCACATGCAGGAGCAGGTTGTATTGGTATTGCAACTTGTATTGCCTAAATTAACGCACATAAAACAATCTTTTATATTGATATAATATCAATGACGCCATATTATACGCACTCCTTAACAAAACATACGCGGACTAATGCCAAAATTCAGCCTTATACTAGCAATAAATAACCAAAATTTATTTGGAGAACTAACTACCAACTCTAGCGAAATTCCCATAGGAAGGCCTTTTGAGGGACAATTAATTTTACATAATCTAACTCAACCTATGCCAACCAAGACTGTGCATGTTGGCACCTTTTTATTTCCTGATGAACAATTTGAGAAAATCCTTATTTTAGATGGCGATCACCGCGTGCTTACCCAAAACAATGAACTAATTACCCACTTCACAGGACCAATTAATGAACAATATTTAACTGATAGTTATCTTGCAAGTCCTCCTCTTGTATGTACTTATAAAAAATATGCTAACGGCCGCCTTGCTTTATTTAAACAGGGGATTTTCAAAAGTGGGGCTCAGGAAAGTGGCGAGGAACATTGTTATAATTCTTCGGAACAATATATAGAAAAGGGAAAATCAGGTCACTATTATGGAAAGTTTTCTATAGTACAAACCCAAGGACAAGAGCCAACAAATGCCTTTGATGATCCAAATGGGATTTTATTTATTATCTCCTCCGAAAACCATATTTTAATCTCCCATAACTTTACCCAAGGGAAAATGGAAAATTCCTTATATTTAGCTAATGTGCAAAACAAAAAATTACTCTCAATATTCTTGATTTCAAGACATTATTATGAATCTACGGTTTGGCATGCAGAAAATGCCAACAACGGCCAATTTAAGCTTGACTGCCAACATGGTTTTGCTGAAATGAGTGCAAGTATTTTGCCAATTTTTAAACTTATCCATCAAAAACTAATATTGCTCAAATTAATAAACGAGCAGGAAGTAGCCCCGCAAGAAGTCATCCTTAAATTACCAAAAGAATCTACCAAAAAGGTGCGTCTTCTCAACAATGTGTCAGGGGATCTGATAGAAGGAAATTTTGATAGCCTAGGTAGGCTGACAGGCAAAGCTGTCATCGCTAATATTCAAAGAGATAACGTAACAATTACCATTGAAGGTGATTTTGTCGAGCACCATTTTGTCCGCGGCAAAGTTACTTCGCAGTTTATTGATGGGATCTGTTATATTTTTGAAGGCGATATTGGTACTAATAAGAATAATATTCCTGGATCTTTTACTTACACAAATACCAACGCAGATAAAGTTATTTATAAAGGAGTCTTTGCGCGCAAACATGATTTTATAATTGAAAGGGTAAAAAATGCTAAAACCCCAGCGGTTTTAGAAAAATATAAAAACAACGTCTTAATCTTACGCTATGAAGGTGAATTGCTCGATGATGAAGCGCATGGCAAAGGCACAAGAACAGAGTGGGGCGAAAATGTATTTGGAAAATACGTAAGGGTAACTTCAGGGGAGTTTGTGCACGGCGAGATTTTAAAAGACAGCGTTATTGAAACTAAAGTCTCGCGCGCCACTTGTGATATTTTCTCTTCTCTAACTATAAACCAAAGAATAAAAGATATATTTGGTATATTTGATGCCTTTGAGTACAAAGAAATAACTTTTAAAGACGATAGACCTAAGCGTTATGTAAAAAGTAAAGGTACTTTTTTTTCGCGGCTTTTTATTAAGGGAACCCGTGAAGAAAAACAAGCAAATAGCGCTATAACTACTTTTTATACTGGAGATTTCACCGATGAAGAACTCAATGATCTAAACGGCATTAAATACGAACATCCTACTGAAGGTCGAGGTAAATGGCAGCAAGGTTTTAAAGATGGCAACCCAATTAAACCCAAGCTCTGGTACCAAGTAGAATTAGCCAATAATTATTTAGTTAAAATAACTGAATTTTATAATGAGGAAGCCCAGTGGTCTTTGACAAGAGAAGATGCCTGTGAATATAAATACCAATCAAACCAAAAAGGCAATCTTAAAACTCTTAAGCAAGCAACAAATCAATCCGAAGGATTATTTAAAAAAATAGAGCAATCTTTGATTAATTTTGGGGTTACAAAAATCCTTGTTCTCGATGAAGCGCAAATTACCAAAACTCGCGAGAGTTTGCTTGCCGAGTATGAAGAAGAACAAAAACGTAAACAAGAAAAAAAATCGCTGGCAGCAAAAAAAGTAAAAAGCCAGCAACCAGCAGAGTCTAGCCCTAAGCCAAAAGCCAAACCAAGTAAAAATAAAGAAATTAAGCCTAAAAACCTTGCGGCAAAAGCCCATATAGACAAAACGCCCGACGACTCCCCATCTTCCACAAAAGCCAGTACTTCTTCTAAAAGCTGTGCAGTTACAAATGAAGAAAGTAGTAATGAAGAAGGTAGTCAGAATGCAAATAATGCCGTAACGCCTCCTAACGATAAACCCAATAATGCTTCAAAAATAGTTGCTTCATTGCAACACAGTAATAATAAATACACTTTAACAATTCAAGACGCCCCCAATCATTACACTATAGAAACCAGCGAACCTGTCAAAGCAGGCGTTGCGTTTAAAGGAGCTATTACCGTAAAAATTTATAATAGTACCAACGCGCTTATTAAAACCCATGAGTTTAAAGGAAGGTTTATCCCAACTGAAGATGGTGATGAGAATTTAACCGCTGGTTTTTATTGCACCCAGCTTGAGGGAGAAGAGATAGTTATAGATGAAGAAGAAAGGTTAGTTACAACTATTATATCTTCGCTTGATGCTGAAAAAAACTTACACCAAACTCACTTTGTGCAAGCATTAGATTTATGGAAACAAAAAAATACAGCGCCTAACCCTTATCGTCTCCATAGACCAGAGCCCAAGCTCTCACCACCCCCACCCATAGGCAATGCATGCAGTCAACCTAACTGTTAGAGATTTTTTCCCTATTTTTATTTGCGAAGTTCATTTTAAGATATAATATAAAATATATCCTAAAGGAGTATGAGTGATGGAAAATAAAATTTGGGGATCTTTTATTCTATGCTTAAGCTTAATATTAAGCGCATCTGTAGCCCTCGCAGTTCCTAGTATATATTGCCCAACTAATCATGCCTATATCTCAGTTGGGATGACAAAAGATCAGGTAATTTCCGCTTGTGGTAAGCCAACACGCAAGGAAGAAAGCAAAGAGCCTTATAAAAAGAAAATTCCTATGATGCAATTAATGTATAACAGTCGCGGCACCCAGCAGGCTTTTTATGGAGTGTGGACTATCCCAGTTGGCGTTACTACTGGCTCTAGTTTAGAGGTTGATGTTGTTGACAACAAAGTTTACTCTGTACAAGTTAACGGTGAGCAATCAAAAGCTTTTTCTATTTGCAAAGGTATACCTATTACAAAAGGGGAACCAGTGAGCAACGTCTATAACGCTTGTGGCAACCCTTCTACTTTGAATAACACCTACATAGAAAAAGTTGAGCCTAACGCGCCGTATCCTGAAACTTGGTATTATACATTTCCTTACCAAGATTCAATTAGAGTAACATTTGTGAATGATAAATTAATTGGGATTAACTAAGGGGTGCTTTTATTATGCTAGATCTACAAAATCTGCCAAATTTTCATGATGCCTGTCTTGAACGCTGGCAAAGTATACCGCCAACTCTTGAGGCAGAAGGTTTTTATAAATTAATTCAAGCAGATCACGCTGACAATTATCAGCTGTGGCTAGCAGAAGATAGAGCAAGGCGCGATGACAAGGGTTATGAATTTGTCTATCACGCCAAACGTGAAATCGACAGATGGAACCAAGCGCGTAACGATCAAGTAGAGGCGATGGATTTATGGCTGTTTGAACACTTATCTCCTCCACCTATTGGAACCTGCCCGGTTAACTCAGAAACTCCAGCAATGATAATCGATAGACTTTCTATAATGTCCCTTAAAATATTTCACATGGCACTCCAAGCCAAAAGATCTGAGGCCTCTGAGGCTCATAGAGAAACGTGTAGGCATAAGCTTGGCATTTTACGTACTCAAAGAATAATGCTGCATGAGTGTTTATTAACTTTAATTAATGATATTAAAGGAGGGAAACGCACCTTTGGTATGTTTCGTCAATTTAAAATGTATAACGATCCAAACTTAAACCCGCAACTTTATGCAGGCAAAGGTGAAGAGGGCGCATAAATTTTACAATTAAAGTATAATGTAACTCCCCACGACACTTTGGAGAACTCTTGTGACACCCTCGCATTTTTTTACTTTTCCGCGTATGGGAAAAGTAAAGCATATTCATTTTGTTGGTATAGGCGGCGCTGGGATGTGCGGAATCGCCGAAGTATTACATGAGGAAGGGTATGTAATTACTGGATCTGACCTTAGCGAAACCAAAACCATACATCGCCTTAGAGATTTAGGTATCCATGTATTTATTGGGCATGCCAGTGCTAACATTACTAATGCCGATGTGCTTGTGCAATCAAGCGCCATTAGCGCTGACAATGAGGAGCTTGTGGCAGCGCGCAAATTAATGATTCCCATTATTCCAAGAGCCGCCATGCTCGCTGAGCTTATGCGCTTTCGCTTTGGCATTGCTATCGCAGGCACCCATGGCAAGACTACAACTACAAGCTTAATTAGCCATGTATTAATCGAAGCAGGATATGATCCAACTTATGTAATAGGCGGTAAGCTTAATTGCTCAGGACAGCACGCTCAACTTGGTAAATCTCCATATTTAGTTGCCGAAGCAGATGAAAGTGACGCATCTTTCTTATTTTTAAAGCCCATGATGGCCGTTGTTACTAATATCGATAAAGATCATATGAGTACTTATGCCAATAGCTTTACCAAACTCAAGCAAACTTTTGTTGAGTTTTTACATCATTTACCTTTTTATGGCTTGGCAGCGCTATGTATTGATTGCCCTCAAGTACGTAAATTATTTACCCAAATAGAAAGGCCTAAGGCAAGCTACGGATTTTCACGAGATGCTGCCTACAGAGCTTACAATTGGCAGCAACAAGAGCTTGTTAGCACCTTTACAGTTACAAGACCCGCTCCTTATAAAGAACTTACCCTAACATTACCAGTTCCTGGTAAACATAATGTTCTAAATGCCCTTGCAACTATAGCAATTGCAACTGAGCTTGGCTTAAATGATGCGGTAATTACCAATTCCCTAGCCAACTTTCAAGGCGTGGGAAGGCGCTTTCAGTTGCTAGGAGAAGTCGCCTTTCCTAAAGGAAAAGCTCTCGTTATTGATGATTATGGTCATCATCCTAATGAAATAAAAGCCACTATCGAAGCATTTCGCGCTATCTGGCCCAACAAAAAACTAGTGCATGTATTCCAACCACATAGATACACCCGCACGCGTGATTTATTTGACGACTTTGTCAACGTGCTATCATTATCTGACGAGTTACTTTTACTAGATATTTATCCAGCTGGAGAGTCTCCAATTGCCGGGATTACTAGTGAAACTTTACTTAAAAAAATCCAACAAAAGTCGGAGCATGCCCACTCTACAACCCAAGAAAATTTGCATAGTACGGTTGCTTCTGTAGTTACTGATGGATGTGCGGTTTTAATGCAAGGCGCGGGTAATATAAGCCAACTAGCTCAAGCGCTTGTTAAGGTAAAATAGCTTATGCAAAAACGGCCATCTTACTCACCCTTAGGTGAATATTTAGAAAATATTCCTCTAGCTGATTACACAACTTGGAGAGTTGGTGGTAAAGCGAAAGCTTTATATAAGCCAGTTAATATCCAAGACTTAGCAGCCTTCCTTAAAGAGCTCCCTGCCTCTCAGCCAATTCATTGGTTAGGGCTCGGGAGTAATTCTTTATTTCGGGACAAAGGCTTTGCAGGCACTGTTATTTTAACTCAAGGATGTCTAAAAAATATTGATTTAATATCGCAAGACATTGTAAGGGCAGAAGCCGGGGTATCATGCGCTAGCATGGCAAGATTTTGCGCGCGTAATAATTTAGCTAAAGCAGAATTTTTAGCAGGCATCCCAGGAACTGTTGGCGGCGCTTTAAGGATGAATGCCGGTTGCTATGACGGTGAAACCTGGAATTACGTAAGCGAAGTTGAAACTATAACCCGCAACGGCCAAATACATAAGCGTACACCTGATTCTTTTACCGTATCTTATCGTAATGTTATTGGCTTAGAAGAAGATGAATGGTTTATTGCTGCAAGCTTTCGTCTCCCTAAAGGCGAAAAAGCAATCTCGCTAAACACTATTAAAGAACTACTGGAAAGACGCAAAAACACCCAACCAACCAACGAATATAATTGCGGTTCCGTATTTAGAAACCCTAAAGGAAATTATGCAGCAGCATTAATAGAACAATGCGGCTTAAAGGGTTATCGCATTGGCGGAGCTATGGTATCTTTAAAACATGCTAATTTTATTATTAACGAAAATAAAAGCGCGAGCGCAACTGACATTGAATCACTGATAACGTTTATTCAAAACACTGTTAGAGAAAAAACCAACATTAGTTTGGTGCGCGAAGTGCACATTATTGGAGAAGCTTAATGAGTACAAGGTTAAAAGTTGCACTTTTGTATGGCGGGCCATCTGGTGAACATGAAATATCTTTGCGATCCGCAGCATCTGTTTTAGCTAATTTATCGCGCGACAAATACCAAGTTATTCCTATAGGCATAGATAAATCAGGTTGCTGCTACCATACTCCGATTGAAGAGATTCAAACTTACACTGAAAGTTTACCTATTAAAATATCCACATCAGAACCTTTGCCAGGCCTTAATGTTAATGGGCATTTTGTAATTGATACTGATGTTGTATTACCTATTGTGCATGGACCTTTACTCGAAGACGGCGCTCTGCAAGGAATTTTAGAGTTCACTAAAGTAGCATTTGTAGGAAGCTCTGTTCTAAGCTCGGCTATGTGTATGGATAAAGACATTACGCGGAAATTAGTTAGTCTTTTGGATGTGCGGTTTGCCAAGTATTTAACCTTAGCAGCAAGCGCGAGCATTCAAGAAAAGCATAGTTTTTATGAAAATATTTTTCAACATTTTCAGTTTCCCCTATTCGTTAAACCATGTCGAATGGGTTCTAGTGTAGGCATTAGCAAAGTCAAAACTAAAGAAGAATTAGAGCATGCCATTGTAGAGGCTTTTCGTTACGATACAGACATTATTGTAGAAGAAGGTATTAATGGAAGGGAAATAGAACTTGCGGTATTAGAAAATTCTGAGCCACATCTACCCCCATTAGTTAGTGTGCCAGGCGAGCTTATCGTTAACCACCCCGATGGTTTTTACTCTTATAATGCAAAATACATAGAATCTGACAAAACCGCTTTAGTTATTCCTGCAGATCTTCCCAAAGATATGGTGGCGCGCCTGCAAGAAATTTCTGCTAAAGTATTTACTCAACTAAAATGTAACGGCATGGCAAGAGTTGATTTTTTTGTCAATGTGAGCACAAACTCGATTTATTTTAATGAAATTAATACCTTGCCAGGCTTTACTTCAATTAGTATGTATCCGCGCTTATGGAATGCCAGCGGCGTTGAATACTCATTATTACTGGATAGACTAATTCAATTGGCCTTGGCAAATCATAATTTAAAACAACAACTGCTAAGAGACTATCAATAGGAGACGGTTGTGTCTTTTGATGTAGGGCTTAGACTAAAGTATACACTTACAGTTTTTGGTCTTGTGGCTTTAGCTTGTGCATTATCTTTAAGGCTTATTTACCTTTATCTAGACAACCAAACAAAATTTCCCATTAATACCATCAAAATTATTGCAACTTATAAACATATAACGCGCGCTAAGCTAGAGGACATATTATCCCACTATCAAAATAAAAGTTTTTATACTTTAGGAGTCAATAAATTATACCAAGAAATTATGCAGCTTCCTTGGGTAGAAGAGGTTGATATCAGTCGCATTAGACCTGATACCGTCAAGATCTCAATCAAGGAAAAAAAAGCTTTTGCATTATGGAATGATAGTATTGTTGCGACAAATAAAACCTTAATTAATGACAAAGGCTCTTTACCTTATTTACAACACCTACCTAAACTAATTAGTAAGGCTTACAATTATTCTGAGATGCTTAAAATGTACGCCAAATTACAACAAGCACTTACAAAATATGGCTTTAAAATAGCAACTCTTGAAGAAAGACCTAATAAAGCCTGGGAAATAACTTTAACCAATGGCATCTTGTTAAGAGCCGGTAAACATGACACTGTATTGCGCGTTACCCGCTTTTGCAAAGCCTATCCTTTTATTACAGAATCCCATGGAAAAATCTCGAGCGTGGATTTACGTTACCCTAAAGGGATGGCTGTGCAGTGAAGTTTAGAGTACAGCAGCTCCCGGCGAAGCCGGGACTGCTGTAAGTAAAGTATTTTAAAAGACGCACGCCGCTTTGCTGGGCGCGGGCCCGGTCTCGTGTACGTGGAGGAGTCGCTTTCGCGACAGGATACTGGATGTATTTTATCAGCTGCAGATGCTTTATGCAGCCCTAAATTAATTCGCGCGTAGCGCTCATTCACGTGAACGAGACCGCGCCCGCGCCCAGCAAAGCGGCGTGCGTCTTTTAAAACCGTTTATAATAAGAAATATTGTACAATGCGCCAGATTCTAGGTATAGTTTCGCTAAACTCCTTCGTAGGATACGCATGGCAAAAAAAGTTGAAAAAAATATTATCACAAGCTTAGATATTGGAACATCCAAAGTTGTTGCATTAATAGGCGAATTAAAAAAAGATGGTTCTATCGAAATTATTGGTATAGGACGCGAACCTTCGCTTGGTCTTAAGCGTGGAGTTATTGTAGACATTGACGCTACCGTAAACTCTATTCAACGCGCCCTCCAAGCAGCAGAATTAATGGCAAATTGTGAAGTTAGAACTGCCTACACTGGTATAGCGGGTAGCCATATTCGTAGTTTAAACTCCCATGGGATCGTTGCCATCAAAGACAAAGAGGTTTCTCCTTTTGATGTTGACAGGGTAATTGAAGCAGCTAAAGCTGTAGCTATTCCTGCTGATCAAAAAATTCTGCATGTACTGCCGCAAGAGTTTATTATTGATCAACAAGGCAATATTCGTGAACCTGCTGGAATGGCTGGCGTACGCCTTGAGGCTAAAGTGCATATTGTTACAGGAGCTATGAGCTCATCCCAAAATATTACCAAATGCGTAAGGCGTTGTGGGCTTGAAGTTAACGATATTATTTTACAACAACTAGCCGCTAGCCATGCGGTTTTAACTGAAGATGAAAAAGAGCTTGGCGTTTGCTTGTTAGATATAGGTGGAGGTACTACAGATATTGCGATTTTTTATGCTGGTTCAATTAAACATTCGGCAGTTATTCCCATTGCAGGTGATCAAGTAACTAACGATATCGCTATGGCACTTCGCACGCCTACAAAAGCTGCTGAAGCAATAAAAATCCAATATGGCTCAGCCCTTCCTGCGCTTGCCTCAGAAAAAGAAATGATTGATGTTTTAAGTGTTAACGATAAACCCGTGCGCCAAATTTCAGCAAGAGCATTAGCTGATGTAATTTGCGCACGTTATGAAGAGCTATTTTCTCTTATCCTCAATGAGCTAAAAAGAGGTGGCTATGAAGAACACATTCCTGCTGGTATCATCTTAACTGGGGGAGGCTCGCGCTTAAAGGGAGTATTAGAATTGGCTGAACATTGTTTTGGCATGCCAGTTAGGCAAGGAATGGCTAATAATATTATTGCTCCTGCCGATATTAACAATGATCCTTCACTAACTACTGGTGTTGGTCTACTATTACATGGATACAAACAACAAACTACCGGATATTACTCATCCGCTAAAAGTGTTGGAAATAAAAGTTTGTGGCTAAGAGTTAAAGAGTGGTTTAAAGGTAATTTTTAATACTTATAAAAAAGGATAGTCATGTTTGAGCTCGTTGAATCATCTGAAACTAAAAGCGCAGTTATCAAAGTCATAGGCGTAGGTGGCGGTGGCGGGAATGCTGTTGAGCATATGCTGAGCGAAAATATTGAAGGAGTTGAGTTTTACTGTGCCAACACTGATGCCCAAGCGCTGAAAAACTCTAGCGCCAAAAATCAATTACAATTAGGCGAAGCATTAACAAAGGGCTTAGGAGCAGGCGCCAATCCTCAAGTTGGCCGAGCTTCTGCCGAAGAAGACCGAGAGCGAATTCGCGATATTTTATCTGGTGCTGACATGGTATTTATAACAGCTGGCATGGGCGGCGGTACCGGCACGGGAGCGGCCCCTGTGTTTGCTGAAATTGCTAAAGAGCTTGAAATTTTAACTGTGGCCGTAGTTACTAAGCCTTTTTCTTTCGAAGGTAAACAAAGGGCCCTAGCTGCAGAAGATGGCATTAAACGCCTAGCCCAACATGTGGACTCCTTAATCACCATTCCCAACAATAAACTTCTTAGTGTGCTTGGCAAAAATATAAGCCTGTTAAATGCCTTTAAAGCTGCAAATAATGTTTTATTAGGGGCAGTTAAAGGGATCTCCGATCTTATTACGAGACCAGGCCTCATTAACGTTGACTTTGCTGACGTGCGTACTGTTATGTCTGAGATGGGTATGGCCATGATGGGCACAGGAAGCGCCTCAGGCGAACAGCGTGCACGCAAAGCTGCAGAAGCTGCGATTGCATCTCCTTTATTAGAGGATGTAAATTTTTCCGGCGCTAAGGGCATTTTAGTAAATATTACTGCCGGACTTAATATGTCTATTGGCGAGTTCGAAGAAGTAGGGGATGTAATTAAAACCTTTATTTCTGATGATGCTACGGTAGTTATCGGTACGGTTATTGATCCTGAGCTTGCAGACGAAATTAGGGTTACCGTTATTGTAACTGGCTTAGGTGAAATAAGACAAAAGCAAAAAACCATTGAAATAAGCCCCCGCAAAATGCGCTTATCTGAAGCTACGCGCCAAGATGGAGCCGTTGATTATCAAAAATTAGACAGGCCAGCTGTATTGCGCAAACAACAAATAAACCAAGTTAAGGACAATGATGTCAGTGCGGCTCTAGCTGCAGATGTCGATTATCTCGATATTCCGGCTTTTTTACGGCGCCAAGAAGAATCTGTAGAAGAATAATTTTTTTTTTGCTAGGATGTTGCGTTTTTTTAGAGGAAACGATATGGATATCGATAAGGTGCTAATTTCATGATTCGCCAACGAACATTGAAAAAAAACATATCTGCAACTGGCGTGGGATTGCACTCTGGTGAAAAAATAATTTTATCTTTACATCCAGCGCCACCCAATTCAGGAATAGTCTTTCGCCGCATTGATTTATCTCCCGTCGTTGAAATCCCCGCGCTTTATCAACACGTTTGTGAAACACTTTTATGTACAACCATAGGCAAAAATACTATTAAAATTGCCACCGTCGAGCATTTGCTCTCCGCGTTAGCAGGCCTTGGAATTGATAATGCCTTCATTGATGTAACAGGGCCTGAATTACCTATTATGGATGGCTCAGCCGCACCGTTTGTGTTTCTTATTCAATCAGCTGGTATTAAAGAGCAATCTAAGCCTAAGCGATTTATTCGTATATTGAAGCCTTTAGAAATAGAAGATGGCGACCGTTGGGTTAAATTTAGCCCATATAATGGTTACAAAATTACCTTTACCATTGATTTCAATCACCCAGTTTTCAACAATAAACCCAAACTTGCAAGCTTTGACTTCTCAGGTACTTCTTATGTTAAGGAAGTATGCCGAGCAAGGACTTTTGGCTTTTTGGCTGATTATGAAAAGCTAAGGGAAAACGATTTAGCTAAAGGTGGTAGCCTTGATAATACTGTCGTTGTCGATGAATATCGCGTAATAAATGAAGATGGTCTGCGCTTTGAAAGTGAATTTGTCTCGCATAAGGTTTTAGATGCCATTGGCGATTTATATTTACTTGGATCAAGCTTAATTGGATCGTTTGAAGGGCACAAATCTGGTCACGAGCTTAATAATCGCCTATTGCGTATGTTAATGAACACCCAAGAAGCTTGGGAGTATACTTATTTTGAAGCAACTCATCAGCCTCATCACCCAGTAGCGCGCTTTTTCCCTTTAGAAGATCCCGCATAAGTTTTTATGCGTAAAACCCGCATCTATCAACAAGGTGACTTCAAAGTCAAAGATCTAGTCACGTTAGATAACTTCGCTGCGCATCATCTTGCTGTTGTTTTAAGGGCGCGCATAAAAGATGAGATCTATCTTTTTCCGGGAAATGGTTATGAATATCTGGCAACCATTTGGGAAATTAATAAAAAAACTGTCATAGTACATATAGATAAAGAGCTTAAAAAAAGCCTTGAATCGCCACTTGCTATTCATCTTGGGCAAGCAATTTGTAAAAGTGACAAAATGGATTGGATTTTACAAAAAGCCACCGAGCTTGGAGTTTGCGAATTTACGCCCATTATTGCAGATCGCTCCCAAGGCTTTAATGCCAAGATGGCAGAAAAAAAACTAAAGCATTGGAAAAATATAATAATCCATGCAACAGAACAATCAGGACGCACCATACTCCCTAAACTTAATCAGCCCATAAGCTTGTTAAGCCTTGTGCAAAAAGTGCAGGCAAAAGCTAAATTGTTACTTACCCAAGATGCCGAGTTAACTTTTAAAACCATTCCACGCCTTGATAAAGACATAAGCTTTTTAGTAGGTCCTGAAGGAGGATGGTCTAATGATGAGCTCAGAATTTCCACAGAGCAGGGCTTTAAGAAAGTAAAACTAGGCCCAAGAATATTAAGAACCGAAACCGCCCCACTTGCAAGCCTTGCCATATTGCAATTTATGGCTGGAGATTTGTAGGTTTTTATTAAGGATTGCTGATTACCTAAAGAACCCTAAAAATCGCAGTATTTGCTCGCAGCTCAAAAATAATATAACATATGCACTTTTTCTCATTCATGCCATATCTATGAGCAAATACCCCGTTAAACTTAACCTTCCCTCTGGCACTTTAAGTGGCTATTTTGAAGGAGACGATGAAAAGGTAAATATTAAGGACTGTATGCATGGCAAGTTAGTCCTTGGTTTTACCTTAAACCAGGAGGATATTGCTGCTGACAGTCTTAACTTTCACCTTGTTATTACTAATAAAAAGCTTGCTGCTATTTTTTTAGTTTCGCAGCAAGATAGTAAGGTGCGTATTTGGGAAGCTCTTTGTTCTTCTGCGGATACGTTTGAGTTAAAATGCATTCATGCTTGGGGGATAAATACCCAAGATTTAGCAAATTTAATAAATAATATGCACAGAGGTCTTTTTGAGTTAGGTTTAGTCTCTTGCGCAACTAAGCCATTTACCTTAACGCTAACCACGCTTAACTCTTATAAAAAAGGTATTAAAAAGCCTATTATGTTGTTAAATGGTCAAATAGGCGAATGTGAGGCGGGGGAGTTTAAGCTTGGGTGTTTGCATGGAAGTGCTAAAATTACGCAATTGCCTACTAAAAAAGCTGGATTTACTAAGACCGTAGAAGGCAGCTTTACTGATCATTCTTTTACTGCAGGATCGGTAACTACCGAGCATGCCAAAGGCGCGGAAAAAGAAGTTTTAAGCGGGAGTTTTGCAGAAGCAAAAGAGTTTAAATCAAAGCTTGAGATTTCTTTAAACCACAATAAAAGCAAAACAGTTTTTAATGGATGGTTTTGTAGGGAAGATGATATCAGCTTTAAATATTTAAAAGAGCCTAAAGATGCATTAATTGAAGTATATGCAATGGAAAATGGCGCGTTTAGCTTAACCTCTAAGTTCATGGGTAGCGCTAAAAGGCATGACTGCTTTCATGGGGTGGGTGCAATAACTTTATTTATAAAAACTGCAGAGAACACTTCTGTCATTATGAAAGCTGCGGGAGAATTCAATGAACATGTGCTAAATGCCGGCGGTCAAGTAACAATTTTGGCAAATATTAATGCTATTTCATCTAAATTTTATCTTACTACTTTAAAAGACTATGCTGTTGATGACCTTGCAAGCCATAACTTTGAAGCTAAAGGTAAGGCTGTGAGAAAAATTGATGTTGCAAGTGAACCTATTAATCTTGATCTAGATGGGGTGTTTAAACTAGATACGTTTGTAAGAGGCAAGGCAAGTTTTGCGATGCAAGAAGGAGCTATGGTATGGGAAGGTGGCTTTGCTCCTGAGTATTTTGGCTTACAAAGTGCAAACGACCAAGATATTTGTGTTATGCAAGAGACGGATAGTCAAAATAGAGTCGTTTTATTTGCCCGTGGAGTTTTTAATAACGCGCGGCTTGAGTCTGGCTTCGCCATTACCTATAACTACGCTACTAATGTTTCTATTTTTTCTTCTGGTAAATGGAATACTAATTTACCCGCAAACTCAAATACCCAGCATATATTAAAAAACCAGCTAGCTAACTCGGTAAAATGTTTTTTATATAAAGATAGCTTAACAGGCATATGGCATAACAATGTTCAGTATGGCAAGCCTATTGATGAAAATACCTATTATAAGCTTACGCTAAATAATGCCGAAAAACTGAGTAAATTGGAGTTTTTCAACCATGACTCGCGCCTTTGGGCGGTTGAACGCCATGCTAACAATGAACTAACTAGCATATTAGATGACAAAACTATAAATAAGCTGCATGCGAATACTGAGTTTTGGCGTATTGATACGCTTTTAGCGGGAGAAAAAACCTTATTGCCATATCAAATTAAAGACAAGCCAAATTTAGAAACTTTGGCTGATACAGAAAGTCAAAGTAAAAAGGATGAGGCATTTAATATAATCAGGCAAAAACTTAAGAATCAAGAAGCCCCTCAAGGCTTGGCTGCAACTGCTGAGCCTTTTTACAGCGTTTGTTTAGAAAATTATTTGGGCCTTTGGCCGCGGAGCAATAATGCTGAATTAACCAATATATTTTATTTTGTCCAGCTAAAAGATAAAAATATAGCCTCAATCGAGTTACATTCCCTTCATTATAAAGACTCTATGCTATGGCGTGCTACCAAGGACCATACGCAAAATCTTTATATTTTTTCTTGTGTGCATAATTGGGCCATACTGCAAGATAAAATCATGCCTTTATTTAAGGCTATAGAAGAATATATGCAGCAAAATGGATATATCACTCCTAATGAAGGAGCTATCCAAATAGAGCTTACTGAAGACCCTACAAATCGCGGACTTATGCAATTATTTAATGATTGCAAAGGTAAGCTTATTGAAGGAACTATTAATGCAGAAACCGGCTGTTTAACTGGCCAAGCAAAGCTAATAATTAACTCGAATATTGCTAATAAAACCATAGAAATAAGCGGTAAATTTAACGAACATCATTTACTCGCAGGAAAAATAACAATTCAGCATGAAAATAACATAGTCGAGATATTTGAAGGAGAATTTCCTCTTAAGGAATTAATTTCTTTAACTTATTTGCAAATTTATAAAAACACCAAACTTAAAATTATAGGGACTTTTGCCCGTTTGCATAACCACATATTTGCAAACCTACCTGCGGCAGTAGAACCAGTATATAGTGAAGTCTCAGCACTTCCTGAAGAAAAAGTTGTCGAAATATATAAAGGTTATATGCAAAATGATATGCGCAAAGGGCGCGGGGAATTAACTTTATATAATGTTGCAGATAAAGACTTGGTGACAATAGAAGGAGATTTTTTAGGTAATCATACTGTAAACGTTGGAGCTAAAATTTACTCTGAAGCATCAGCTAATAATTGCATAGTAAAATCGCATAGCGAAGTTACAAGCGTTTTTAGCTTACGCCAAATTTATACCGCAAATGAAAGCGTAAGCATTCACCAAAAAACCGATAACAAAACATTTATCATCGATAGAAAAGGGGTATTTTTAAACTATAAGCTTGAAGAAGGCGAGTTTTATAAATACTTACTTGCAAGCAAAGCTGCCCCAAACTCAAAAACAATTACCAATGCAGCAACACCAAACCTAGGAGATGCACAAGTCCTCTGTGGGCGCGCTAATCCTGTAAATGGAGAAGTTGTCGCCTATGGGAGAGGTATTTTTCAAAATGCCGGTTTAACTAAAGGAGTTTGGTTTGAGTTTGAAAACTCTAAATTAAAAGAATTTACCTTGGGTAAATACGCACCGCCAGAGTTTTTATTGCATGATAAATTGGGCATTAGATTTAAATATAATCCTCAAGATAATAGTGGAATTTGGGAACAAGGGTTTACCAATGACATCCCAAATGATCCTAAACAGCATTTTGTAGTAAAATTTTCTGGCTTTTTTTTAGTAAGCATAGCTTGCTTTTACGCTGCCAAAGAAATATGGTCGCTAACCAGAAATTGTAAAACCCTTGACTATAACTTCAAGGCATTAATAAAACCCCACCCTAAACTAGTAAAAGCTGAAAAAGCCGAGCAACTTTTTCAAGATATTGAAAAAAACTTAATAGATATTAAGCTCATACAAGAGCTACCCTTAGATTTGCTAGAAGAAAAGCCTAAAAGTACCAAGCCATTAAAGAAAATTAAAGAAGTCATAAAGCCTGCTAAAAAATCTCCTCCTAAGCCTTCTAATCCTTCGGTGGATACTCCCATAAAGGTAGTCGAAGAAGAAAAGAACGCCCCATTAGATAACGCAGAACCCACAATCCTTAAGTTCTCTTCGCATTCTTATACATATAGCGATGCTTATGCAAGGCTCCATAAGGTAGATAAAACCTTTTTAATTACTTCTTGCAGTTATAAGATGAGCTTTCTTGATACTCCTTCCTCAAATGAGCAATTTACCTTTAGCCATAGTCTAAAAACCAACTCCTGTCCTCATCAAAGCGCAACGTTTGAGGGAGAAATTCGCGCGGATGCAATAAAAACTAACGCGGTGTATACAACTTTTCTCCAAGAAGGCTTATTTAATTGGGTCCATCACCCAAGATATAATCATGACTTGGGCTATTTTTGCTTTGAATTATTAGCCGGCTATAGCACAACAATCTCTTTTATTAGACAGCAAGTATGCGTTGAAACAATAGAAAATAAGCAGATCACCAATAGGGAAATTATCTCTCTTGAAAAGTGGCGCCAAGACCATAAAGAATGCCAAGCTAAAAGCCAAGATGCCTTAAGCATAGCGCAAAACCCTTTTGGCTTTTATTTTCCTACTGAGAAAAAAACATCTTCTTTGGATCCATTAGCCGTACAACAAGGCAATGCTCATCTATAATTTTGCAATCAATTTAAAAGTAGATGTCGGAATTGCTTTGATAATACACATCACTACCCACCAGTACCCAGGAACATAAATTTCGTCTTTTTTCTTGTCTATAGCTATTACTATTTTATCTGCAACAGAAGTCACTGGCGCCCATAATATTCCCTTATTGAATTTTGCTGTCATTGGCGTATCAACAAATCCAGGCTTAATCGTGATAATTGCAACATGAGATCGGTATAAGCGTTGGCGCAAACCTGAAGTGAAAGATGTGAGCATGGCTTTAGCACTTCCATAAACATAATTACTGGCTCTACCCCGATCGCCTGCAACCGATGAGATAATAGCAATAGTCCCACTCTTTTTCGCTTCAAATTTGTTAGCAATGAGCGTTAGGAGTGAAATGGTGGAAAGAGCATTTGTTTTAAGCTCGTAAAGGGTTTCCTCAACGCTTTGCTCACAAGACTTTTGGTTTGAAAGTGTTCCATGTGCTATCAATACGGTATCAAAATCATTTAGGGCATGCTCTGCAGCATCCAACATATCAATGTGGTGCTCAATATCATTCAAATCCATACAATAAGTATCTAATACAGAAGCACCTCTTACCTTGAGATCTTGCGCAATGATATTAAGACGTTCAGCATTTCGTCCAACCAAAAAAATGGCCTCTCCTCTATGAGCCCAAAGCCTTGCACATTGCTCAGCGATGGCCGAAGTTGCGCCAATAATAAGTATTTTTTTCATGCTAGCCCCAATCTTTTAGATTGTGCAGAGGCGAATCGGCCGACTGCACCATATTTATCTCTGACAAACTCAAATTCTTGCCAATGAGGGTACATGTTCTTGAAGGTATTTTGGCTCATTAAAGCATCCTTAGCAAGATAAATACGACCGTCCATGCTCATTATCAGACTATCCAACTTGGCCAGTAAATTGACCGTTTTTTGCGACATTTTAAAGTCCAGAGATAACGCATAACCTAGCATGGGAAACGTCATCAGATTATTATTTGCTTCTCCAAACTGTTTAAGGACAGCCAGAAATGATCCGGAGTTGCTACTGGCAATATGTGCAAGAATCGTTTTCATATTGGCAGCCCCATTTTCTTTGGGCAGTACAAATTGATATTGTACAAGACCGGCTTTCCCATAGAGTCTGTTCCAATAACCTATAGCATCCAAAGGATAGAAAAAAGAGCTCAACGAAATGTTTTTTGTTTTGTTATGCACGGCCCTGATGTAATACAAAGAATTGAAAGCTGCAAGGAGATGTTTGTTAAGAAAGGCTGCTGGGGTGTATATCGGAACATTGATAGGGTTCTTAAGATTAAAATTTAGTCCACCTGTATTTGAATGCTCCGCAAACATCATCACACATCGCCCTAAGTCTTTGCCCTTGGAAATACAATCAATCCATGCGACGCTATATGTTGATTGAGCCTGATTTTCAAACGCTTCATAGGCTTCCTCTAAACAGCTTGTCTTAAAAATGGTTTGCGTCATAATAGATGATTTTATAGGTATAAGCTGTATGGTCGCTGTTATAATAATCCCAGTAAGTCCCATGCCGGAGCAGCTTGCATAAAAAAGATCGGGTAATTGATGCCGAGACGTTGTGACAATATCGCCCGTACCAAGCAGCATATCCATAGAGAGAACAAACTGGCTGAAAGCACCTACCTTGTGATGATTTTTACCGTGTACATCACTTGCTATTGCACCACCAATGGTCACATAACTTGTCCCTGGTGTGACCGGTATAAACCAGCCATGAGGAATAATCAGTTTGAGCATATCCCGAATGGTTATACCTGCCTCAACAGTTATTATGCCTGTGTTAACATCAAAAGCAATAAAATGGTCAAGATAGGTGGTTTGTAATACAGTTGAAGCATTAGCGCTGTCACCATAACTCCGTCCCATACCACGAGCAATGAGAGGCACATCAATAAGCGTCTTACAAACTTTCTGCGACAAAGGAGTTCTCAGCTCAGCATCGATCTTCAAATATCCACCCCAACCGTGTATCAACATCAAATGATAACCTCTCGATCATGTCTCAATTAAACCACAAGTCATCCTAATTAATATTCCATTTTGAAGCAATACCAAATATGACCACTAGCAAAAACGCGACGAAACGACTGGTCTTGTCTTTGATAGCAAAGATGATGGGGTCGTCATTCATCATATTTCTATGAGCAATCATCCAAACCCAACTAATCCAAAAAAGCATCAGAGGAATAGCGAACCAAATGATTTGTGGCTGAGTATAAAGACTGACTACACTTTCACTATTGACATAAAGAGCAAGAATTAAAACTGCGGCGTAACCTGAGGTAACTCCTAATGTTTGAATCAATGGCGCATCAGAGACGTAATATCCTCGACCATTAGCGATACTATTGCCTTGTGATGCTTGAAGTTGTAATTCTGAATAACGCTTAACAAGAGCAAGGGACAAAAAAATGAAAATAGAAAAGGCAAGCAACCAAAACGATAGTGTCACCTCAGAAGCAATGCTGCCAGAAACGATTCTGCATGTATATAAAATACACAGTGCCAGGCAATCGATCAGAGCGAATCGTTTTAATCTCATAGAATAAACAATCGTCAGAAAAAAATAGACGAGTAATGACATAAAGAAAGCCTGATTCACAGCAAGCGCCAATATAAAGCTAACCGCTAGCAAAAATGGCGCGCCAAAAAAACCGTAGGCAATAGGAACTGCACCAGAAGCAAAAGGGCGGTGGCATTTCCTAGGATGCTGTCGATCACTTTCTAAATCCAAAAGGTCATTGATAATATAAACAGCAGAAGCACAAGTACTAAAAGAAATAAATGCAAGCAATAGTTTTTGTAACTGAGGTAGACTATCAATTTGGTGAGCTGCTAAAAGTGGAACAAACAGTAATAAATTTTTAATCCACTGATGTATACGAAATACCTGACGCCAGTGCACTCTCATGCGAGGGGCACGCGGAATGACCTTGTCAACTTCGGCTATTTTTTGAGCGCCTTTGAGTACAGCCTTACGGGCATTAACCACAATTATTTTACGTGCTCCGCGCCAAACCCCCATATCAGAAGCAGAATTACCAGCATAGTCATATTGCTGTCCACCTAAAATTTTTTGAAGAGCCAAACGTTTATTAACCCCGTTGATATTGATTTTACCGTCGCTGGCAATCACTGAATCAAATACACCTAAATAATTCGCAATCGACAAAGCAACTGATTGATCAGCTGCCGTGCAAAGAATAACCTTTCTGCCTAAAGATTTTTGATCGACAAGCCACTTCAGTAGTTCTTGATTATAGGGAAGTGTCGAAGGATTCAATGAAACCCGCTTGGCAACCTCTAATTTAAAGCGAGCTTTGCCGTATAGTAACCAAAAAAACAATGCTAATATGATCAACGGAGATCTGTGGAGTAGTCGGATTAGTAGCTCATGTAAGGTATCAGTTTTAATTAATGAACCATCTAGATCAACAACAATAGGAAGATCTAATGATCCTCGTGACGACACTTCCATTTTTATGGCTCCTTTCTTTCTTAGGCATAAAAAATTCTACACCCGCACCTAAATACCATGATCGGATTTTCATCGAAAATACCATGTACCTTTTGTGTATATCTGCCGCCAAAAATTGGTTCTTTAGTTATACTGTTAGACCATGATTATCGCGTTCACATAAAGCATTTAACCTATCTTTTTTGGGTAAAAGCTCTAAAATTTTCTTCAATAAATCAAAGTCTTCTGCGGCCTTATGCGCTACATTATATATTTCCTGCACTTCCTGCATCACTTGCACCCTATCTTTTTCTGGCAAAAGCGCCAAAATGTCTACAAAAATCTCCAGGTTTTGGGGTGCATAATAAAGTAAACATGTGAAACTTTTATGTTTTTCATACAAAACCTCTAACCTAGCTTCTGCCGGCAAACGCTCTAATAGGCATTTTATAGAAACAGCATCAATTGGAGCATAAAACACTGCTGCTCTTTTATAATTGTCTTCCGTAAGGAGGGCTCCTAGCCTTTCATTTTCTGGATAAAGGTCTAATAACTCACTTATAGAGCTTAGGTTATTTGCCGCTTTATGCAGGGCAGTTTGCCCATTTGCATCGGGGGTTTTAATCACTCTTAGCCAGCTTGCAGGTGGTATAAGGTCAAGGATTTCGGTTATATCGCCTTTTGTGTAATTAAGCACTGATTGTCTTGCATAGTCTTCTTGCAGCAAGACTTCAAGCCTATTCTCTTCTTGGCACACAAGTAAAAATTGTCTTAATGAGGCTAGATTAGGCGCCACTTTATGCAGTATGGTTTGACCATTAGCGTTTTTTCGATACAAAATTTTGCGTCTTTCTTCTAGGGATAAACTTGCTAAAATTTGCTCTATGAATAAAAGATCTCCCTTAAAATACTCAAGGACATTTTGCCCTGCTTCATTTTCCTCTAACACAAATTGCAATCTACTCTCTGCTGGCAAAGACGCCAAGATTATTTTTAAAGAATCATTAGCATAAAGCGCGGCTCTATATAGGGCTGTGTTGCCAGAACTAGCACATTTTTGCTGCGCTAACTTTAGCACCTCGTCAGGCGAAAAATAACCTAAGACAGTCTCTAAAACCTTAAGACTAGATGCCGCATAACGCAGCAAAGATTGATGTACCAGCATAAATTCAAACCTACGCTCTTTAGGAACATTAGCTAAAAAGTCTCTTAAAGCTTCAGGAGATAGCAGCGCTAAGCGCTCTAGTACATTATACCCAAGCTTATCCTTTTGCTGGAGGAGCTTGTTTTTATTTTCCGGCGCTAAATTGGTTAATACATATGCCAACACTTTAGGGTTAGCTGAACAATGATCCAGGATTGTTGCCTCATCTAGCTTAAGTTGCAAAAATTTTACCCTGACATTTTCAGGATAAGTCATTATGCTATATATTGTTTCTTGCAAGCTTGCTTTATTACTAGCGAAATATTCTGCTTGTAACTCTAAAGCAGCATCGCCTAATATGCTATACAGCACCTTAAAGCTTGCCGGGGTTAACTTCAACAAGTGCGGGACTTGTTCGTATTGGATAATTACTGGATTTTCACAATAGCTACCATTTAGTGTCATTTGCGGTATCCGCAAAATTCCTGCACTTACCTTTGCTAGCCCGTCTATCCACGCACTATTAGCTGGCTTAACTAAGGTTTTTATAGTTGCATAAAATGCGTTTAGCTCATCAGCATTCATAGCAAAATCTAGCACAAATAAATCGCGAAAAATTCCACTTTTAAGTAAAGCTTCTTTTGCAACTCGCGGACTATCTAAAAGAGCTGCAATAAGAAATTGAGTTTGAGATAAGCTAAAGCTATTTTTAGTTAAGGTAAGCAAATTCAGCGGATTTTGTTCTGTAGCAACAAGCTCGTCAAATACTTTCTTCATTATATGCTAACGTACCTTAAGCAGAGGAAGGAGTATAAAGATTTGCTTCTAAGTCCTTTAAATCAGCAGCTAATTTTTTGCTATCATATTTTTCGGTATTAGCTTTAAAAAACCTACTGCCATCACAAGTTCCGCAGGTAACTAAGAAAATAACAACCCTGGCAATAATACTTAAAAAATAAGTAAGCGCATTTAAGGCATCATGTAACCAAGCCATACAAGTTTTATTAGCAGTAAGTGCGTTGTTCATGTCATTTATATTATTTCTGCAGTGTTCTACAAAATCGGCCAAGCTAATTAGACCATGTTGGTAATGACTAATTGCCCAATCAAAACTTTCCATATACTGTAGTAGTTTAGCATAATCACCCAACTCACTTATTCCTTGCTCTATCTTATTAAATGTCTTAAAAAATCCCCTAAAGGCTTCCAAGACGCGTGGGTCATCTGCCTCTCTTAGATTATCCTTATATTCCCAATGACATCTTATATAACTCAAGCCTGCTTTCCAATCTGGGAGCAACTCTTCGCTCACAGGATAAGGCCAAACTGCATGATACTTGAGAGGTACCGCAAGCTTTTTTGCTATCTTATCAATAGCGTCAAATACAGTTTCAGCATGCCCTTGCATTTCTTCCAACTGAGATTTAAGAAACTGCCCTCTTAACTCGCAATTCGTTGCCTCTCTATTTGAAATGGTGATTCTCTTAGACTCATCAGTTCCATCATACAGATCAAAAACCTTTACTTCATGGATCCCATTACTCTTATCATATGGAGGAGAAAACTTAAGATTAGTTAATTTAATACTCTTCAAACAGTCAATTTGATCTTGAGTTAGCTCAGCGTCTGTAAGATCGGTTACGGTTGTGAAATCAAATTTTTCTACTTCTTTTATAAAACTAATTGCAGATTCTCGAGAAATCATAAATATTCTACCCTGTTATTAAATTCTTGCCCAGATATTATATACCTTGTAGAAAAAAAGTAAACACAAAGCTTCCAAGACCAACCTGCTTAGAAATGTTGGGCCAAGGCCCAACATAAACTTTACAAGGTTGGCTCTTGGCCCAACCAACGCCTTACAAGTTTATCAACTTAGCTGCCTCTTTAGGCATGGCGTTGTTGGCAAAGCTTATCCCTGTTATAAAAAACTGCCCGGGCAATGTGTGGATGATCGAGCTTAGCTTCTCAATATGAACTCCATCAATTTCTGAGCAAACATCATCCCAAATGTAAAGACAGGGTTTAGCCAAGATTTCTGCCTGGGCTAGTTTTAAGGTGAGTAAAACTATTTTTTGTTGGCCGCGCGAGAGGTAGTGTTTGGCTTTGCCAGTAGTCGTGGTTAAAACTAGATCTGCTTGATGCGGGCCTAGTTGGGTATATTGTTTGTATATGTCGGTAGCATAATTTTGCTCTAAAGCGCTTTGGAGGGTTTGTGAGTTATTCTCTTTGCCCCAACCTTTAAAGTAATTTATTTCAGAGGTAAAAGTTGCTAGCGCGTTTAGTTTTTCTTTAAATATGGGGATTAATATTTCTATGTATTCTTGGCGCGCGCTATGAATCCACTCACCTAAATCGCTTATTGTTTGGTTCCATGGTTTAAAGGCTGCTGGTTTGGCTCCAGTTTTTAGGAGCATGTTTCTTTGTTTTAATGCTTGGCGGTATTGAAATAAATGTTGATGATAATCATGTTTCACGTGAAACAATCCCCAATCTAATAATTGCCGCCTTACATTAGGGCCTGCATCAATAATTTCAAATAAGTCTTGATAGATAACTTGTGAAGGCAGAAATGTTGTAAGCTCGCTGGTGCGTAAACAGGGCTGCGAGTTTATTTTAATTTGCGAAGAAGCTGCAATGGCCTTTCTAAGGCTTACCGTATGGCCATTTTGCAACTCGGCAAATAAATTCATTTCCTTTTCATCGGTATGAATTAGCGGAATAATTTCCCGCAAACGAAAAGATCTTCCTGTTGATAATAAAGAAATAGCCTCAAGTAATGCCGTTTTGCCACTGCCGTTTGCTCCTGCAATAAAATTAAATTTGGGATGAAACTCAAAGGCCTTATCCTTAAAACAGCGAAAAGATTTAATTTTAAGCGAGGTCAATATCATATTTTCATTGGCATGATAATGTATTGATAAAATTTATCATCAAAAGGTTCCACAAGGATAGGGGTATCGGCGTTGTAAAATGCTAGGCGCACAACACTGGTTTTAATAGCATTTAAAGCCTCTAATAAGTACAGAGGATTAAGGCCGATGCGTAAATCAGGTCCATCTATGGTTGCCTCTACATTTTCTTTTACTTCTTCTTGTTCGCTGTTTTGGGCTAAAAGGACTAGATTGCCGCCTTGAATATCAAAAACCAGGGGGCGCGACTTATCTTCAGCAATAATTAAAATTCGGGTAAGCGCACGTTTTAAAGCCTCCACATCAGCAAGAACAAATAAATTACTCTTTTTAGGTATTGCTTGTTGATAAGGCAAATACTGCGCATCCACCAGTTTGGAGGTAAAAATAAAGTCGGCGGTTTCTGCTTGAAATAGTGCAGCCCCGAGATTTATCCTGATTGATTCACAATCAACCAAATTAAGCAGCCTTAAGAGCTCTTGCGCTGCCTTTCTTGGCAGTATTTGCCTTTCTTTATCGGTAAGAAGCGCTATTTCGCGTGATGCAATCGCCATTCTATGGCCATCTGCGCCAACTGTAGTTAAGCTATCCTTATCCCCTTCAAATAATAGTCCATTAAGAAAAATACGGGTGTCCTGCTGCGAAACCGCAAAGATGGTACTATCAATAAGCTCGGTTAATATTTCTTTAGGAACATCAAACGACTGCTGCCAAGGTGGCGCTTCAATAAAAGGAAAATTTTCCATGGCAATTGGGGTAAATTTAAACTTGCTTAGCCCTGAATTAATATAAAGTGCATCTTTTTGCACCTCAACAGTAACCACAGCATCGTCATCCATGGTACGCAGAATATCGCCAAATTTTTTCGCAGGTAGCATAAAAGGGTCGACAAGATCCTCGGTAAACGGTAAAAAAGCAGTTAGCTCTATCTCTAAATCAGTAGCAGTTAGCGTAAGCTTGCCAGCAACACTTCTTACTAAGATAGAAGATAGCGCAGGCAAAAGCTGTTTTTTATCTACCGCATTAGCAACTATTTGAATGGCTGGCTGCCATTGTTTTTTTGCAAAGCTTAGTTTGGTCATATACAAAACCCGGCATACTTAAGAGGACAAAATACGCAGTAAATTTTTATAGTCTTCAGCGAACGCTTTATCAGTTTGCAGCAAATCCTTAACCTTGCGACATGCATGGATAACCGTTGTGTGGTCACGGCCCCCAAAGTGATCGGCAATTTCAGGTAGGCTATGGTTAGTTAGCTCTTTAGCCAAAGCCATAGCAAGCTGCCTTGGACGAGCAATTGAACGCGTGCGTCTTTTAGATAATAAATCTGCAACCTTAACTTTATAATACTCAGCTACTGTCTTTTGAATGTTGTCAATGGTAACGAGCTTATCTTGCAAAGCCAATAAATCTTTAAGCGCTTCTTGCACAAAATCTATAGTAATGACTTTACCAGTAAAATGGGCATTAGCAATTACGCGCCGTAGTGCCCCCTCAAGCTCCCTTACATTCGAGCGAATTTTTTTAGCAATAAAAAATGCAACCTCATAAGGCAGCTCTATAGAACTTTGCTGTGCTTTACTCATAAGGATGGCAACCCGCATTTCAAGCTCAGGCGGCTCTACAGCAACTGTAAGACCCCAGCCAAACCGTGACTTAAGCCGCTCTTCTACCCCTTCTATTTCTTTAGGATAACGATCGCTCGTTAAGATAATTTGTTGCTGGCCCTCTAAAAGCGCGTTAAATGTGTGAAAAAATTCTTCTTGCGAGCGATCTTTACCGGCAAAAAATTGAATATCGTCAATAAGCAGCGCATTAAGCGAACGATAAAAGCTCTTAAATTCATTAATAGCATTTGTCTGCAAAGCCTTAACCATATCAGCAACAAAGCGCTCAGAATGTAAATATAAGACCTTGGCGGCTGGGTTGCGTTGTAAAATAGTATTGCCAATAGCATGCATTAAATGGGTTTTACCTAGCCCAACACCGCCATAAATAAATAAAGGGTTATATGCCTCGCCAGGCTTTTCGGCTACTTGCAAAGAAGCGGCGCGCGCAAGTTGGTTCGAGTTACCTTCGACAAATGACTCAAAGGTAAAGTTTTTGTTTAAATAGCTGTCTTTGTAATCTGGGGTTTTGGTGGAAATGGCCTTGGCTTGTACAGGGCTTGCTGGTTTATCTTTTGCTTTGGCAGGCTTTGTACCTACCTCTATGTTGACCATTTGAATTGAATGATCTTTAAAAGAAGCAATAATTTCTTGAATACGCTGCTGATAATGCTTCTTAACCCAATCAAGCACAAAGCGATTAGGCGCGAGCAAGGTAAGCGCATTTTTATCAAATACAACTTGTAAAGGACGTAGCCATGTATTGAACTGGTGAGAGGGAAACTCATCTTCTAGATCATTAAGACAACGTTGCCATAGCTCTTCTGACACGAATAGTGCACTCCTTGCTGACAAAGGCTGTCAAGAATAGCACAGCAAATACCAGCTGTCATCTGAGTATATTTTCATCGCGAAATTTACAAAATAATGGTAAAATTTCAAGTTCAATTGCTGATGAGTAGAACTCTGTTATGACTGCAGAAAATAATAATTATGATTCCAAGAGCATTAAAGTACTAAAAGGGCTTGATGCCGTTAGAAAGCGTCCCGGGATGTATATTGGTGATACCGATGATGGCACCGGTTTACATCATATGGTCTTTGAAGTTGTTGATAACTCTATTGACGAAGCGTTAGCCGGGTTTTGTCACAAGATTGAAGTTAAAATCCACGCTGATGAAAGCATTTCAGTAAAAGATGACGGCAGAGGGATACCTGTTGATATGCATGCTGAGGAAGGAAAATCCGCTGCGGAAGTTATCATGACTGTTTTGCACGCTGGCGGTAAATTTGATGACAACTCTTATAAAATTTCTGGTGGTTTGCATGGAGTTGGGGTTTCTGTAGTAAACGCCCTTTCAGAGCGCCTTGAGCTTAAAATTATGCGCGACAATAAACTTCACGTGCAGATTTACGAACATGGCGTGCCCAAGGCCCCTTTAGCTGTTGAGGGCGAGGCGCAGCAAACCGGCACGGAAATTTGGTTTAAACCCAGTAAAAATACTTTTACTAATATTGTTTTTCATTACGATATTTTAGCCAAACGCCTAAGAGAGTTATCATTTTTAAATTCCGGCGTTCAAATATATCTTTATGATGAAAGAGACGGTAGAAGTGATAATTTTCATTATGAAGGTGGAATTGAAGAGTTCGTTAGACATTTAAATAAAAATAAAACTCCACTTATGCCTGCTGTATTTTCTTTTAAAGGCTGCAAAGATGATATCACTGTAGAAGTTGCCTTACAGTGGAATGACACTTATCAAGAAACCTTATATTGCTTTACTAATAATATTCCCCAAAAAGATGGCGGAACTCACCTTGCAGGCTTTCGCGCGGGTTTAACTAGAACGCTGAATAATTATATTGAAAAAGAAGGTTATGCTAAAAAGGCTAAGGTATCGACAACTGGGGATGACGCAAGAGAAGGTTTAACCGCTGTCCTTTCAGTAAAAATCCATGATCCTAAATTTTCTTCCCAAACTAAAGATAAGCTAGTTTCATCAGAGGTAAAAAGCGTTGTTGAATCTTTAGTTGCAGAAAAGCTTAACGATTTATTGCTCGAAAACCCAACGGTTGCGCGCACTATTGTTAATAAAATTATTGAAGCTGCAAGAGCAAGAGAAGCCGCGCGCAAAGCGAGGGATCTTACCAGGCGCAAAGGCGCCCTTGATATAGCTGGTCTTCCTGGTAAATTAGCTGATTGCCAAGAAAGGGATCCTGCATTATCTGAACTTTATATTGTCGAGGGAGATTCAGCAGGAGGCTCAGCTAAACAAGCAAGAGATCGAAAATATCAAGCAGTCCTTCCTTTAAAAGGCAAGATCTTAAATGTAGAAAAGGCGCGCTTTGATAAAATGTTATCTTCGCAAGAAGTTGCAACTTTAATTACTGCTTTGGGATGTGGGATTGGGGTTGATGAATATAATCCTGATAGCACTCGCTACCATAAAATTATTATAATGACCGATGCCGACGTTGATGGCGCCCACATCAGAACTTTATTGCTTACTTTCTTTTTCCGCCAGACACCTGATCTACTTCTGCGCGGTTATATTTATATTGCTCAACCTCCTTTATATAAAGTAAAGCGCGGCAAGCAAGAACAATATGTAAAAGATGATGAAGCCTTATTCGCCTATCTTACCCAAACAGCCTTAGATGGAGCTGCCTTTTACCCCACAAAGGGCGCCTTGCCTGTCCAAGGCGCGGTTTTAGAAGGATTATTTCAACATTATCGAGTTTTAATGCAGTTAGTGAAAAAACTAGGAAGAAGATACACTCCGCTTATTGTCCAGCAGCTTATGTATTTGCCTCCTTTGGCAGTTAATGCCTTAAAAGATGAGGCTGCCGTTAAAGAGTGGTGTAAACTTTTAGCTAATGAAGTTAAAAAAGTTGATAATCATCTTTTTCAACACGAAGTTGAGGTTATTTATAAAGAAGAAGCAGCTATTTTTATTCCAGTCGTCCACGTAAAACAACACGGCCAGACAATTGATATTGAATTATCGCAAGAATTATTATCTTCTAAAGACTATAAAGAATTATGCACCTTAGGATCTGAGCTTGCTAATCTTATTGAAGACGAAGCCGAGGTAAAACGTGCTGACAAGGGCATTACGGTTAAATATTTTGCCGACGCTGTGGAATGGTTAATGGAGGAGGCAAAAAAAGGTCAAGCTATTCAGCGTTATAAAGGTTTAGGAGAAATGAACCCTGATCAGCTGTGGGAGACAACTATGGATCCTGCAGTAAGAAGAATGATGCAGGTCACCATTGAAGACGCTGTTTCGGCGGATGCAATTTTCACCACCTTAATGGGAGATGAAGTTGATCCTAGGCGAGAGTTTATCGAAACATTTGCCTTAGAAGCTGAAAATATTGATACTTAGGTAGGTTGGGCCTTGGCCCAACAGCAAAGCTGTAGCTGTAGGTTGGGCCAAGGCCCAACATGCCACAAATGAGTATAAAATTATGCAAAAATTTTTGTTGGGTATATTATCTCTCGCATTAATAACAGGTGCGGTCATGGCAAGTGATAGCAAAATTGTATACGGCTATGTAGAAAAAGTAATTTTAGTAGATAAAGACCTTGAGCTTTCCGCTAAGCTTGATACAGGAGCAAAATCAGCTTCTTTAAGTGCAATCAATATTAAAGAGCATTATGAAAACGGCAAGCACTATTTAAGCTTTACTGTGCCAACTAAGCAAGGGGATTATAAATGTAAAGCCGAGTATGTGGGTAAGGTTAATATTAAGCCGCGTATGGGCGAATATCTTAAAGAGCTAGCTAAATTTCGCCCCTTAAGACGCCCTATAGTGAAAATGCATATTCGCTTAGGTAAAAAAGATAGAGAAATTTTACTTAACTTAACTAATCGCAAGCGCTTTAATTACTCTATTTTGCTTGGGCGAGATGCTATCGTTGCTTTTGATGGCGTAGTTGACCCCTCGCGTATTTTTCTCATCAAAGATAGGTAAGATTCATGCTAAAACACAATAAACATGTTTATGGACTTATTATTTTTTTGTTTTTACTTGGAAGTAGCGTGTTTTGCTATAGACATTGGGCTTTAGATGTTCCTTTAAAAGATACTGACGTAGTAAATAATTGGGTGGTTGAAGGAAACTTAAAGTTTAAAGCGAGTGGTAAAACCCCAATTAAAGCAAAGTTAATGATCCCCTACTCTCCGCCTAATTGGGTAATTTTAGACGAATATTTTATTTCTCATCACTTTGGAGTTAATACAAACTTAGAAGGCGTAAACCGTCAGGTTGTGTGGTCTTTACGTAATGGCCATGGCTTGCAATCTTTATATTACAGAGCTATTTTACGCCAAACCCAAAAAGCTGATGTCGCTCTATCTTCTTTAGCATTTGATAAAGCTACCAATTTAACTCAGGAGCAAAAGACGGCTTTAGAAGCTATTATCTCGCAAGCAAAAGAAACCTCCGCAGATGCCCAAACTTTTGCCCAAAATGTTATTAAACTCCTAAATACTAAAAGCGAAAACAGTAAAATTTTATTTAAAGATAATCCTGGCGAAGTAGGGCTAATAAACGCAGTATTATGGACGCTTGGGCAGGCAAACATTAATGCCCTAGCCGCAAGATGCGTGGATTTAAAACAACAAAAACATGCTACATTTAAATGGCTTATAGTAGTAAACATTGGACAACAATGGATCTATATAAATCCACATTCAGCAAACGTTGGCTTACCCCACGATTTATTAGTATGGAATTATGGATTGGATGATGTTTTTAGTATTAAAGGGGGCAAAAGCCCTACTCTTAATTTAACTGTCTCTAAAGCTCCTATGAACGCTCTTAACATTGCTAAATTAAGAGGCTTACAAACCGATTCTGATCTTTTACGGTTTTCTCTTTTACAGCTCCCGGTTAACACCCAAGACATGTATAAAATTCTTTTAACCATTCCTATTGGGGCTTTTATAATTTTATTGTTACGCAATTTCATAGGCTTAAAGACTTTTGGGACTTTTATGCCGGTTTTAATCGCTTTAGCATTCCGTGAAACCCATTTAATCTGGGGTATTAGCTTATTTACGATAATAGTTGCTTTTGGTCTTCTAGTTAGGTTTTACCTTGCACAATTACATTTGTTATTGGTGCCGCGCTTATCAGCCATTTTAACTGTGGTTATTTTGCTTATGATAGGCATAAGCATAGTTAGCCAAAACTTAGGCTTAGATAAAGGGCTATCGGTTGCCTTATTTCCTATGGTTATTTTAACTATGACTATCGAAAGAATGTGCATTATTTGGGATGAACGTGGGGCAGGTGAAGCTCTGAAATCTGGCTTAGGTAGTTTAGTTGCCGCTCTTCTTGCTTACTGGGCTATGAGTAATAATAACTTACAATATTTACTCTTTGCTTTTCCTGAGCTTTTACTGGTTTTATTAGCAATTATTCTTTGGTTGGGACAATATCGCGGTTATAGATTATTTGAGCTGTTGCGTTTTAAAGCTTTAGGTAAGGGCAGCTAAACTATGTTGCGCTTGTATCGTAATTTAAAAAAATCTGGCGTCTTAAGTATTAATAAACGTAATAGTGACTACGTTTTAAAATACAATGCGCGCAGTAAATACCCTTTAGTTGACAATAAATTAAAAAGCAAAAAGCTTGCTCTTGAAGCCAATATTGCCACTCCCCCTTTGTATGCTGTAGTAAAACACGAATACGAATTAAATAACCTTGCTACTATATTAGCCCCCTACTCTGATTTTGTGATAAAGCCTGCCCAAGGAGCTGGTGGAGATGGGATTATTGTTATAAAAGACAAGGTTTTTGGATCTAAATATCGCAGTGTTAATGGCAAGCTTTATACTATAGAAGACTTAAGACATCATTTTTCATCCCTTTTGTCTGGAGCATATAGCTTAAGTGGGCGCGCTGATGCTGCTTTAATTGAGCATAGAGTAGTGGTTGATCCTGTATTTGAAGCTGTAACTTATGAAGGCATCCCAGATATTCGTATTATTGTCCTCTTAGGTTATCCTGCCATGGCTATGGTAAGACTGCCAACACGCAACTCAGGAGGTAAAGCAAACTTACATCAAGGCGCTATAGGAGTTGGGGTTAACATGAGTAATGGCTTAACCTTAGGCGGAGTATTTCAAAATGAAGTTATTGATTATCACCCTGACACTTTACACTCAATAGTAGGCATTGAAGTTCCATTTTGGGATAAAATATTATTTATCGCTTCGCGTTGTTATGAGTTAACTGGGTTAGGCTACTTAGGGGTTGATATAGTCCTTGATAAAACTCACGGACCATTAATGTTAGAAATAAACGCCCGCCCAGGCCTAAACATTCAAATAGCTAACCGGGAAGGCGCTTTGGGGCGGTATAAGCGTATAGAAGAACGCGCCGCAACCATTAAAGATAGTATAGAGTCAAGAATCTCTTTTAGTCAGGAAGAGTTTGCTAGGTAAGACGTTGATGCGATCGGTTATTTTTTGTAAGTGGATCATGAAAATTGAGTCCTTGTCGCTCAATTTTCATAAAAAACGCCATGGATATCTATGCTTGGCTTTCAATAAAAGCTACTAGTTGTGACTTAGAAAGCAAGCCAACTTTTGTGGCAACCAATTCACCGTTTTTAAATAAGAGTAGTGTAGGAATGCTCATAACCCCATATTTAGCTGGAGTTTGTGGATTGGCGTCAATGTCTATCTTAGCAAAACGCACATCCTTATGAAGCTCAGCCACTTCGGCAAAAACTGGTGCCAGCGCCCGACAAGGCCCACACCACTCAGCCCAAAAGTCGACAAGCACCGCTTGCTTGGCATTTAATACTTCTTCTTCAAAAGATGAATCTGATAAAACTGTAATGTGCTCACTCATAAAAGATCCTAAAGGTATGATGTAAATAGTATTAGGAGGATAATTCTAAAGAACTCTGCTTACTTCGTCCAGGAAATTTACACTATACTATGGCGTTTTAATGATGTCGTCCTGGCGTAGGTGCTTTTCTTTCGTAAGAAGCTAATTTTTCTTTTGTTTCTTCTATTTCTTTTATAGCTGTAACTATAGCTTCTCTAAAGGGGGCAGTAACTGCTTTTGGATCACCTAATTTGGAAAGAACATAGGCGTCACATAATTCGAGAAATTTGGTGCATTCCTCTCGAAGCACCTTATCACTTTGCAATGATTCAATATTCTCTTTAATGATTTCGATACACCCTATCATTGCTTTAATCCTTGAAGGCGCATCTTTATCTATATCCTTAATAATTAGAAGATTTGCTTCAATGGCTGAACTAATAGAAATAGCAGCCATAATTTGGTCATCTGTTCTTCTTCTAGCAGATATGTTTTCACAAGATGTTTTTATTATGCCTGCAGTTTGTACAATTTCTGCAATTTCAGCAATTTTATTCAGTTCTTGATCAGTATCACTCGCCGCTTGTGGAGTATCTGGTTTATGTTTAGAGATAATTTTGGTACATAACTCTTTAAATTCTGTAAACCCTGCATCCTCAAACAAGCCTTTTTTTTCATCATATAGTTTCATAAATTCTAAACTAGCTTTATATTGTTCTACATCATCCCCGCTAGATCTAATCTTTTCAATACTATCTACTAAAAGAAAAAAAGCTAATTGGACATCTTCATACATATTTTCTATTCCAGTGAATCTTCGCATTACATTGTTGATTTGTTCAGCTTCATCTTTAGTTATAGTTACTCTCTCGTCTATTTTTAGCTTAAATATACTATCTGGAATAAATGAGTTCCAATGCTCCTTACCAGTGTGATTAAGGATCATTTCTGATGGTTGACCATCACGTCCATAAGCTGGACGTCCCCCTATATAAATGTAAAGTTGTATCGGGTTTTCATAAGTAAAATCAACGCTGCCTTTAATATTTTTATGTGTTTGTTCGTTTTGAATAGCCCTATGCAACACCATCAAGTTTTCCTCGGTTGCATAAACAAGACCTGTTTGTAAATGTTTTCTATATTCTTCAAGGTGTTCATCTAAAAAGTTCAGGGTTTGTTTATTTATTAGTTCAGCTAATATATTCTTTTTATAGTCTTCTATTTGTTCTGGTGTTGCTCCTTGGTGATTTTTAAGTTCTTTTTGTAATCTATCTTGATATTCTATCTCTAGTTCCCTTCGGTGTATTTTGGCAAATTCCTCCATAGCTCCTCTAATGCCTTGAACTCTATAAATCTCGGCATCATTGAAATTTACATTTTTATTATCATTAACTATAAGTCTTTCTAAATTTGAATTATTGCCTTGCATAGCTAGTTTAAAATAATACTCAATGCCATAATTAGCTGCAGTAAATAATGAACTTCCTTTAGGATCTGCTGTATACTGCTCAACAGTAGCATCAGCCGTTAAATTCCTAGCAGCTTTTCCTAAAATAGGTTCTATAACTTGTTCAATATCAGTTCTGCTAATTTCTTCATTTGGATTTTTGGCTAATATTGCATTCAACTGATCAATCTTATCTGGGGTTAACCTTAATCTTGCAAATATTCTTGTAGTAAGGTCATTATCTTTTTTTTTGCGTAAGTAATACATTAATGAAACACTATAGGCATTATACATACAATCGCCACGACCAGTAACTTCAACTTTAAGAGGCATTTTGCATTCCTTATAATAACTTATTGTATATATATTATACATTATAATATTATTTTATGCATAATTTGCACGCTTTTTGTTTTAGCTTAGATGCCGTTGATGAGTAGTGGAATTAAGAGTTATAACTTGTTTATAAAAGCTAATTTAAAGGTATAAGTTTTTTGTATTAAATTATTACCCACCTATTATATCCATTATTAGCAGAACAAATATACAGCTTTACTGTTAATATAAGTTATTGAATAATATGTCTTTATTAAAACTATTAACAGATCTTCTTTTGCTAATAATAATCATAATCTTCTTTTTATACATATTTATAGTTATTAGCTGCGGTATAATAATACCTTTCAATAATTTGTAAGTGATAAAATGCAACGCTTAGCGCTACGGATGCCAAACTGGGTGGGAGATGCTTTAATGGTTCTGCCTATTATTGATGGTTTGACTGCTTTAAATATTGAAGTTGAATTATTAGGTAAATCTTGGTTAGCTGATTTATTTTCTGGCTATAACGTAACTACCTTCAATATTCCTCCGCAGTTATTTAAAGCACAGCAAGAGTACAAGAGGATTTTGGCAAAAGATGTAGTACTTTTTACAAACAGTATAAGAAGTGCCGCGGCAGCTTCCCTTGCCAACAAGAACACTGTTGGTTATCTAACGGTAGGGCGAAGTATTTTTTTAACCCATGGGTTAAAAAAAGCACAAGGTCTCCATGAAACCGAGTACTTTTTTAACCTTGCAGCATATGCTGTTAATAATATTTTTGCTAAAAGTTTAACTAAAAAACCTGAGTTTAAGCTTAAAATAGGCCAAAATAGCGTTAAAAATGCTGAAGATATATTATTAAGTAATAATATTAACGCTAATTATTTGGTATTGTGTCCTGGCGCAACCGGTCATGGAGTAAATGGTGAGTCTAAGGTTTGGCCTTATTGGGATGGCTTAATTAAAGCTTTAATCAAGCAAAAAATAGCTCTTATCGCATGCCCTGCTAACAATGAAATAGAAAAATTTACCCAGATTTTTCCTAGGGAAGTTAAAATTTTACCTGGTGTGAATTTATCTACATATGCTGCTATTATGCAGAGCTCTAAATTAGTTATTGCTAATGATAGCGGACCTTTACATTTAGCCGCAGCTGTTAATGCGCAAGTTTTAGGATTGTTTGGGGTTTCTTCTCCCAAAAGAGTTGCCCCTAAAAATGCATATATTTTAGGCGAATTAGGTAAGTGGCCTCTACTCTCTCAAGTATTGCAAGCTCTAAAGGAATATTTATGAAGCAAATTTTAAACCTAGAAAAACTAAAAAATGCCAAAGTAGACGCAACTTACTTTCCTTACCTTACAGTTGAACAATTTATTAATGATAGCGAGCTTAGTAACGTAATAGCAGATTTTCCTAAGATTAAGGTAAGAGGAAGTGTTCCTTACCAAGCTTTAAATTATGGATCTTACTTTAAGGGGCTTATTAATGAGCTTCTCGATACCAATTTACGCAGCATAATAGCAGCTAAGTTTAATATAGATTTAGCCAACACGAGCACAATGATTACAGTTAGAGGGCAAACAAATTTACGAGATGGCGCAATTCATACTGACACCCCAAGTAAGCTTATGACTTTATTGTTTTACTTCAATCAAGATTGGCAAGAGACTAAAGGCAATTTACGCCTCTTAAAAAATGGCACCAATTTAGATGATTATTTTGCGGAAATTACCCCAACTGCTGGTAAATTATTAATTTTCAAGGTTACAAATAACTGCTGGCATGGGCATTATCCTTTTATTGGTAAAAGGCAGGCGATTCAGCTAAATTACGTTACCAATAAAGCTGTAGTTGCTAGAGAAGTAAAAAAACATACTTTTTCTTATCGAGTTAAAAAAATAACTAATTTTTTAGGTATTAAGTGAAGATTTTATTAGTAAAACTCACCTCTATGGGTGATTTAATTCAAATGCTACCGGCATTAACCGATGCTAAACAAAAGATACCAGATATAAAATTTGACTGGGTTATTGAAGAGTCATTTCAAGATGTTGCTAAGGTTCATCCAAGTATTGATAGGATTATTACTTTAAGCTATCGCAAATGGAAAGGAAGATTTTTATCCGCGCTTTTCTTAGGGGAGTTTGCTAACTTTTTTAAATTATTGCGTAAAGAGCGTTACGCTATGGTTATTGATGCGCAATCTAACATTAAAAGTAGTCTAGTTACCCTTTTGGCGCGCGGAAAAAAATATGGCTTAGATAAAACCTCTGTACGCGAATATGGCGCGCAGTTTATTTACCATAAGACTATCCATATTGATAGAGATCAAAATCATCTTTTAAGGATGCGTAAACTTTTGGCAATGTTTTTAGGCTATAGTGTTCCTAATACCACAGTTGATTATGGGGTTAATCTTTTAACTTTACCTAAACTTACGTTAAATTTGCCGCAAAAATTTGTTTTTATAACTCATATAGCTAGCAGAGAAAATAAACTTTGGCCTCTTATTTATTGGGATGAGGTAATTGAATTTATCTTAAATAAAGGCTATGAAATTGTTTTACCTTGGTTTAGTGAAGAAGAAAAAGCAAGATCTTTACGCTTAAAAAAGGCAAGAAATACGGTTCATCTTTTACCCAACCTTGGGCTTCTAGATAAAATGTCCGTCTTAAAAAATGCCAAATTTGCCGTTAGTTTAGATACAGGCTTAGGCCATATGGCAGCTTCCTTGAATATTCCAAATGTTAGTTTAAATGGACCATCAAATTCGCGTTTAACCGGCCCTCTTGGCCATAAGCAAATTCTTTTAGATGCGCACAATATTCCCTGTGCTCCTTGTTATAGGAGTAAGTGTCATTATAAAGGAGAGGCAAAATACACTACTCTGTGTCTTGAGAGTATTACTCCTAAGCAAGTTATAGAGGCGATTTCCCTTTTGCTAGAGGGGTGCGATTAATTTGACATCAATATAAAATATCCATATGATCTCGCTCTTTTGTATTAATTAGTATAAGAAGTGGGCTAAAATGAAGAGAACTTTTCAACCTAGCGTTATCAAGCGTAAGCGTGATCATGGCTTTAGGGCAAGAATGGCAACAAAAGGCGGTCGTTTGGTATTAAAGCGCCGTCGAGCAAAAGGCAGAAAGCGTTTATCTGCGTAAATGTATACTTTTCCTAAACAAAAGCGCCTGCTTTATGCTCATGAGTATGAGGCTACCTTTAACAAGGGAAAAAAAATATTTTCTGATTTTTTTGTATTTTTTTATTGTGAAAATGAGTTTACCTATCCAAGGCTGGGTATTGTTATTTCGAAAAAGAAAGTAGCTAAATCACATGAAAGGCAACGCATTAAGCGCTTAATTAGGGAGAGTTTTCGGTGCCGAAAGCTTAAAAATGTCGATGTAATAGTAGTTGCAAGGCACGGCATAGAAAATGAAAATAACGCTTCCCTTTTGAGTCAGTTAGGGCATGTATGGGACGATTTAGTCAGTTGTTAATAAAAATTATAAGTTTCCCCATAAGGTTATATCAATTGGCCATAAGACCTTTTTTGCCTATGTCATGTAGGTTTTACCCGAGCTGCTCGCAGTACGCTATAGAAGCAATTAATACCCACGGCTTACTTAAAGGCACATGCCTTGCGTTATTTAGATTGTGTAGATGTAATCCTTTAGCAAAAGGCGGTATTGATTATGTCCCGCCAAGTAACCTAAATAAGAGAGAACTATAAATGGATACACCTAGAGTAATCATGTATGCGGTTTTAGGGTTGTTGGTATATTTTATTATTCAACAATGGCAAAAAGATTTTCCACCACAGCCGCAAGAAGAGATTACTTACACCCAAACAAATAACCAAGGGTTACCTGATATAGAAAAAAAACCTAAAAATGCAGCAACAGAAGCAATTTTGCCAAAACAAGAAATGTTCTCACAGACTTCTTTAGTTGAGGTAAAAACAGACGTTCTTAAGTTAAAAATCGATTTAAATCAAGGTGAAATAGTAGAAGCTTCGCTTAATAAATATCCAATAAGTCTTAATGATTCAGCGCCCATAGAAATCTTAAGCAAAAATATTAATCGCCAGTTTGTGGCAAAAAGTCAGCTTGTTTCTATGGGCGATACAGGGCTCAATGTAGATGACTTTAATTTTCAAACGGCAGATAAAAGCTATCAGTTGGAAAAAAATAAAGAAAATTTAACTATAGATCTTGTTGGCACAAATAAAAACGGCATTAGGGTCGTTAAATCTTATAATTTAAAGCGTGGCTCATATTTAATTGAAATATCTTATAAAATTTTTAATGAGTCAGCTAAAGCATGGAAAGGCTATTTAAACACCCAAATCGTCCAATCATCACCACCTGAAAGTCAGGGTGGGTTGTTTCAAATTGGGACGTATAGTGGGCCATCCTATTCTGATCCTTTAGTTCATAAATTCAAAAAATATCCTTTTCAATCCATGGAAAAAAATAACCTTAATATTAAAACTAAAGGTGGCTGGATTGCTATGCAACAACATTACTTCTTGGTTTCCTTTATCCCGCAAGAAGCACAGAAAAACACACTTTATACACGCGCTATGAACGATACTTATACTATAGGTACGCTCGGCCAACCTATAATAGTTGAGCCACAAGAAACTCATACTGCAGAAGCTAGGTTATATATTGGCCCTGAGTTAACCCATATTTTGAAAAATATTGCGCCTTCTTTAGATATGACCGTAGACTACGGCCTACTTTGGTTTATTTCGTCCGCGCTTTTTTCGGTAATGAAATTGATTGATGCTTTCGTGGGAAACTGGGGGTTTACCATTATCCTCGTTACGCTGCTTATAAAACTATGCTTTTATCGGCTATCAGCTAGCAGTTATAAGTCTATGGCGGGAATGCGTAATTTACAACCAAAGCTTGAAGCATTAAAAGCCCGCTTTGGTGAAGATAAGGCAAAGTTAAGTCAAGCAACTATGGAGCTTTATCGCCAGGAAAAAATTAATCCATTTGGTGGATGTTTACCAATAGTAATTCAAATCCCGGTATTTATTGCCCTTTATTGGGTGTTAATTGAAAGCGTAGAGCTTAGACAAGCCCCATTTATTTTTTGGATCCATGATTTATCTTCCCCTGATCCTTATCATGTGTTGCCGGTAATTATGGGTATTTCTATGTTAATTCAACAACGCTTAAACCCAGCTCCGCCAGATCCTATGCAGGCAAAAATGATGATGTTTTTGCCGGTGCTATTTACGGGGATTTTTTGGAATTTTCCTGCTGGTTTGGTTTTATACTGGATTGTGAATAATTTTCTTTCTATCTTACAGCAGTGGTGGATTACAAAGGGTGTTCTAAAGGATGGTTCTAAAAGTACAAAATGAGTTCTTTAGGTAATACAATAGTTGCAATTGCAACCGCCCCTTATCAAGGGGCTATTGGCATAATTCGCTTATCAGGGCCTTTGGCTTACCAGATTAGTCAAAAACTTCTAAGAAGTAAAAACATCCTTAAACCTAGACAGGCTAAGTATTGTAAGCTTAAAGATAAAAATGGTGTTCTTGTCGATGAGGCCATTGTTATATTTTATCCTGCGCCAAACTCTTTTACCGGCGAAGATGTGGTTGAGTTGCAATGTCATGGTTCTATAGTCGTTTTAGATGCAATTGTGAAAATTTGCTTAGACTATGGAGCTTTGTATGCTTCCCAAGGAGAGTTTAGTTTAAGAGCATTTTTAAATGGTAAAATTGATTTAGTTCAAGCAGAAGCCATAGCTGATTTAATCGCAGCATCTTCAATTGAGGCCGCTAATATGGCCCAAAGATCGCTTGCCGGAGATTTTTCCAAACTTATAGAAAACTTGCAGCAAAAACTAACTCATTTAAGGGTTCTGGTAGAAGCAGGAGTTGATTTTCCTGATGAGGATATTGATTTATTAAAAGAAGCCGATGTTAAAACTAAATTGCAAGCTATCTCAAATGAAATTAAAAATATTCTTAATAAGGCGCAACAAGGCTCATTAATGCAAGAAGGTTGTAAGTTAATTATAGTAGGCGCGCCTAATGCCGGGAAATCTACCTTGATGAACCTTCTGGCGGGAAAAGAAGTCGCCATTGTAACTCCTATTCCTGGAACTACACGCGATCTTATGCAAGAAAAAATCCTCATTGATGGACTACCTTTTTTGTTGGTAGATACAGCAGGCTTAAGAACTACTGAGTGCCCTATTGAACAAGAAGGTATGAAAAGGGCAAAAGAAGCGATTAAACAAGCGGATTTATTGTTGTGGGTAACTGATTGCACCTCAAGTGAAGCGCTTCATTTGGACACATTGCTCGATAAAAACTTAACCGCAAATATAAAAGTTCTAACTGTGGTTAATAAAATTGACATCTTACCTAAAGAAGCAGGCAACTTACCCCAAGATGCTATTTATATCTCTGCTAAAACCGGCGAAGGCGTAGAAAACTTACGTAAAGAGATGTTAAAGGCAGTCGGCTATAAAAAAAATGAAAGCTTATTTATCGCAAGACGGCGGCACTTAGAAGCCTTAGAAGCGACCAAAAAAGCTATTAATTTAGCCCAAGAGCAAATAAACACGACGCACATAATAGAGCTAATAGCCGAAGAACTACGTCAAGCTCAGCTTAATTTAAGCGCAATAACGGGGGAATTTTCTTCTGATCAATTATTAGGGGAGATCTTTTCTACTTTTTGTATAGGGAAATAACATATGGATCCTCCAGCAGGTAGGTTGGGCCCAACAACCTATGGATTCTCGAGACTAAGCACTCCTAAGTTAAAATCATATGCAAAAAGTTCAGCATAGCGCCCCCAGTCTATCATGGTGCGCAAAATCCTCTCGGCTTCTTTTTCACTGAAATAGTCTTCCAATTTACTTAAAAAACGTTCTTCCGACACGCGATGACCGGACTTTTCATCTAAAATTTTGCGAATATAATGTGCAAGTGGTACATGGACTAATAATTGCTTAGCAAATTGCTGTTTTCTTGCTTGGAGATCAGAATTCGCTACTTCTTTGCCTAAGTCAGTTAGTTGGACGTCCCCTGCTACTATTTCGGCAAATTGCAATACCTCTAACATTTCTAGCATGGGAAATAAATCATCAATAGTCATCATTAATTCATCGGCTAATTCTGGCAAATCAATTTTCTTTTCAAACGAGTTTAAGGTTTCGAGTAAACCAAAAAGCTCAGAAGGATCAACCTCAGGTACTCTATAGGCAAGGGTTAAAGCCCTTTCTCTGTGGGGGCGTCTTAAGTGGCTGCTAGTTGTCATTAAGGTATAAATATGATCAACTAAGAGGCGAAAATCACTCGAAGCGGTTTGGCGCGGGTATTGGAAAGGTACAGGGATTTCTGCACGTACATACCCAGGATCGTTGCCAAAAATAACAATTCGGTTCGCCAATTGCACTGCTTCTTCAATGTTATGCGTTACCAATAAAATTGCATGAATATTGGTTTTTTGGGCTTGCCATAAATCTAAGAGATCTGATTTTAGATTTTCCGCTGTTAAAACGTCTAAAGCAGAAAATGGTTCATCCATTAATAATACATCTGGGTTAACCACTAATGCGCGCGCAAAACCAACCCGCTGCCGCATTCCCCCTGAAAGCTCTTTAGGATAGGCAGATTCAAATCCATCAAGCCCGATAGTATCAATAGCTTGAATAGCGCGTTTTTTGCGTTCTTCTTTATTTATCCCTTGCGCTTCTAGGCCTATTTCAACGTTTTCTAATACTGTAAGCCAGGGCATTAAGGCAAAGGATTGAAATACCATAGAGATCCCTTGAATAGGTTTAGTAACTTTTTCATTACGATAAATAATAGTTCCTGAGTTAGGGGCAATTAACCCAGCTAATATGCGTAATAAAGTAGATTTGCCCGATCCAGATTTTCCCAATAAAGCCACAATCTCGCCTTGGTTAAGACTAAAATTAACATCTTCTAATACCAATAAATCTTGATTAAAACCTTTTCTAAAAGATTTATAGCAATGTTCAACGCTGATAATTTGCCCCATTTTTAACCTCAAACAATAAACCGCTCTTCGGCGAATCTATACAAAGGCCGCCAGAGTATATGATTAAAGAGCAAAACAAAACCGCACATTATACAAGTTCCTAAAACAATCTCTGGAAAGTGGCCAGCTATAGTATTTTCTTTAATATAAGATCCTAGACCAGATCCATTAAGCGTAGTTTTTCCCCAACTAACACACTCAGCAACGATGCTAGCATTCCAAGCAGCGCCAGATGCTGTTATTGCCCCTGTTACGTAAAAGGGAAAAACTCCTGGCAAGGCTAGCCTTTTCCACCAAGCAAAGCCTTTTAAGCCAAAGTTACTTGCAGCTAAACAAAGATCGCGGGGGATTCTTGCAGCTCCTGCTATTACATTAAACAAGATATACCACTGCGCACTTAAAATAACTAAAGGCGTAACCCATACTTCAACGTTTAAATTAAAGCGTACAATAGCGATGACAAACAAAGGGTAAAATAAATTAACCGGAAATGCTGCTGCCATCTGTAACAATGGTTGGATTCTGCTGGCCCAAATTGGCCTTAAGCCGATTAAAACTCCAATAGGAACCCAAATTATTGAGCTTAATAATATTGCAATGATTACTCTAATGGAAGTTGCAACGCCAAGCAGTATTACATGCAAAAAAGTAGCTAAAGTAATAGTTGAGTAAATATAAATGCTTAAGCGTAAACTAATTCCCAGCAAAATTAAGCTTAGGAGAGCGTACCATATAATATTTAGCGATAAAGTTAATTTAGGCATTGGTTGAGATTTTTTTAAATTAAATAACTGGTTAATTTTTTTGGCGTTTAAAAATCTGTCTTTTAGCTGTCCCAAAGGTCTAAGAACACGCCGTAAAAAATGGCTTGCCATTATCCAGTTTAGCAGCCAAGCATCAGCTAAATCATCTTGGGAAGAAGCATCCATTTTGAATTTTTCAACCCAGACAACAAGAGGTCTAAAAACTAGCTGATCATACAAAAAAATTATGAAAATCATTGCTAAAATGGCGTAGCCTAAAGCTGTTAAGTTTTGAGTTTCAACAGCAACAGCTATATAAGAACCTATACCAGGTAAGCGAATATCTTGATGGGCAACTTGAATTGCTTCAGATAAAACGACAAAAAACCAGCTTGCTGACATTGACATCATAATATTCCATATCAGTGCAGACAAAGAAAATGGTACCTCAAGCTTCCAAAACCTTTGCCAAGGCGATAGCTGAAAAACGTCCGCAACTTCAATTAACTCAGGCGGAAAAGTTTTAAGTGATTGGTAAAAACTGAAAGTCATATTCCATACTTGCGCGGTAAATATCGCAAATATACATGCACACTCAGGCCCTAAAAGCTGACCAGGAAAAAGCTGAATAAAACCGGCAACAGTAATTGATAAAAAACTTAAAACAGGCACAGATTGTAAAACGTCAAGCGTGGGGATTATTAGCTTCTCGGCGCTCCTTGACTTAGCCGCCAGAGTTCCTACAACTAAAGTAAAAAGCAAAGAAAAAAAGAGCGCGATAAATAAACGTAATACAGTATATAAGGCATAATGAGGTAGGTAAGAAAGCTTAAGTGAAATGGGTAGGTGCTGACCAAGAGAATACGGGCGGGTAATTTGGCTAGCAGCTTCGCCTAGAAAAAACAATATTGCAAAAATAATTAGGATTAAGCCTAAGTCCCATTGATTAATAAAACGTACCAGTGTTGGTCTATTGGCAAACGTGAAATTATTTAGGTTCACAGTGCTCTCCTCAAATCCTCACCATCACTCTCCACGAAGGCGGAGGGTTGATCGCCAACTTAAGCCAGCTTACAATAGCATAACTTTATCTTACTTGCCGAGCTTTTATGCGCCATCTACTCGTAACTCTTTTATTATTATTGGCTTTTGGCTTACACGCAAAAGCACCACATGATACCGATCCTTCACAAGCCGACTTATCTATCTGGGTAAATGAGGCAATTGTTCATACATATACTTTTGATTATAAAAATTATCTAGCCGACCAAAAAAATATAGCGCATTATTTTTCTGCTAAAGCGTGGCTGAATTATTCTGCGGCGCTAACTTCTTCTAAACTTTTAGATACAATTAAAAAAAATTTATATTATGTATCTGCTGTGGCCCAATCCACCCCCCAAATTAAAAAACGCGGACCAGGGGTCTGGTTAGCTACTATGCCAGTTATGGTAGTATATAGAAATGCGCAAAAAGAAGTTAAGCAAACCCTTTTAGTAACCATTAATTTTTCCGTAAGTGAAACCAAAACAGGAGTGCGGGGTTTGCAAATAGAAAGTTTCGAATCAAAAGTCATCCAACCTGCTTGTGAGTGTAATAGGTAGTAATGTTGTGGCTTAAGATAACGCAAAGACAAAATCTCCTTAAAGCGCGATCTAGTGTACCAGATTGGTACCAACAGCATTGTGCGCAAAAAATTACCAAACTTATTCTTAATCTCCCTATTTACCAACAAGCAAGTTGTATTGCTCTTTATCAAGCTATTAAGCAGGAAATTTCTTTAGAGGCCTTATTTTTGCATGCTAATAAATCACATAAAACTTGCGTTTTTCCCATACTTAATAAGGATAAAAGCTTACAATTTGGCGTTGCTAATGAGAAAACTATATTTAAAAAAAACCGCTTTGAAATTTTAGAGCCTACTATTAATGAGCCTTCTAAAAAGCCCATAGATATTTATTTTATTCCTTTAGTTGGCTTCGATTCTAAGGGCAATAGGTTAGGTATGGGTGCGGGCTATTATGATAGAACTTTGGCTAAAATTAATAATCCGTTTTGTGTAGGTATTGCCTATTCTTTTCAGCAATTAAAATTAATCCCTTCTGCGGCAACTGATCATAAGCTTGATTTGATAATAACTGAAAAAGAGATAATAAAAGGAGGAGCATAATGCAGAGCTACTGGCTAATGAAGTCCGAGCCTTCTTGTTTTAGTATTGATGATTTAATAAATGCGCCCAAGCAAACTACTTGTTGGGATGGAGTAAGGAACTATCAAGCAAGGAACTTTATGCGTGATAGGATGAGTATTAAAGATAAAGTATTATTTTATCATTCTAACTGTAGTAAGCCTGCTATTGTGGGGATTGCAGAAGTAACAAGCAAAGCCTACCCTGATCATACTGCCTTTGATCCAAACAGTGATCATCCTGATTTAAGTACCTCCCCATCAAATCCGCGGTGGTATATGGTTGATATTAAGTTTAAAGAAAAGCTTAACACCCCCCTTACATTAGAGATGCTTAAAAACTATCCGCCTTTAGTCAACATGATCCTCTTAAGAAAAGGCAATCGCTTATCAGTTCTGCCAGTTACTCCAAATGAGTGGAAGTTTTTAATGAGTTTAAAGGAGTCCTTATGTTAAACAGTGAAATTATCGAAAATATTGGGGAAAATTTAATTAAATTTATCAAAGAGTCCAAGGAGCAAACTGAAGCGGCGATAAAGCAAGGTATCAATGCGATTCTCACCGAGACTTTCTCCAAAGTTGAATTAGTAACGCGGGAAGAATTCGATGTCCAAGCCAAGGTGTTGGCAAGAACACGCGCCAAACTTGATGATTTGGCAGACAAGTTAGCGAAAATTGAAAAAGCTATCCCAACTCCCCACAAAGATTAGTAGTAAACATTTTTTCTGCTTGTTTAAGATTTGCAGTAACACTAAGAATGTAAATTAATTTGGCGTGAATGGCTTCAGGAGTCATATTACCGGCGCTTATAGCGCCAGCTTCTTCAAGAGCGCGGCCTGTTGAATAGATGCTTTCATCTATATTCCCTTTTAGACATTGGGTGGTGTTAATAATTAATATTTTATTAGCGTGGGCTTTTTTCAGCACTTTGAGGAAGTTTGGATCAAGATTAGGGGCGTTGCCGGTTCCATAGGTTGCTAAAATTAACGCTTTTAATGGGGTGTCAATGAGATGCTCTAAGGCTTTAATGTCACACCCAGGGAAAAGCCAAAAATCTCCAATAGAATGCAGAGAAACTTTTATTACCTCTAGGGGTTTTTTAGGTTTTGGTAAGAGTAGTTGAGATGCTAGGTCAACTTTAACACCAACTTGCGCAAGTGGGGGGAAATTGGGGGAAGCGAAAGCAGCAAAATTGTAAGCATGGAGTTTGCGCGCCCTATTACCGCGCAACAAATGCTGATTAAAATAAATACAAACTTCATAAATAGGGTAATTACTACAAAGCAAAAGGGAGGTAACTATATTCCCAACTGCATCGTTACGCACCGCGGATAAAGGGACTAAAGATCCTGTGAGGATTACTGGCTTGCCTAAGTTTTTTAGCATAAATGAAAGCGCAGATGCCGTATAGGCCATGGTGTCTGTGCCATGAAAAATGATAAAACCATCCACTTCGTTATAGGCTTTTTCAATGTCTAGAACAAGTTGATTCCAGTCGCTAATCCCTATATTGGCAGAATCAATCAGAGGATTACTTTCTATAACATTAAAATCCGGCATTTCGGGTTGTTGAAGAACAGCTAAATTAGCGAGCGCAGCTTCCACGTAGCCAGTAGCAGGGGCTAGGCCATGTTGAGTGGGGATTGAGCTTATAGTTCCCCCGGTATTAATAATTAATATTTTCTTTTCTTTCATAATCTAATTGTGGACGTACGATCAGTTCTTGCCAAGCTAAAGTAATTCAGGGAAAATCATTGCATGAAAAAAGCTATGCGAAATAATGATGGTGGCGATTGTCGACCGATCTGGCTATCGGTTAAACGTAGGGATTATTTTAGCTAATAATAAAGGGCGTCTTTTTTGGGGGCGCAGACATGGGCATGATGCCTGGCAGTTTCCCCAAGGCGGCGTGAGTAAAGGTGAGTCCGCTGAAAGGGCTATGTTGCGCGAGTTGCGCGAAGAAGTTGGCTTAGAACCTCAAGACGTTAAGATTTTGGCAAGCACCAAGAGTTGGTTAAGGTACAGGCTACCAAAGCAGTACTTGCGCCATGGCACCGATCCTTTAGTTATTGGCCAAAAACAAAAATGGTTTTTACTTAAAATGATAGTATCTGAGCAAAAAATTCGCTTGGATTTAAGTGATTCTCCCGAATTTGATAGTTGGCGCTGGATTGACAGCGAAGTCCCACAAGAAGAAGTAATATTTTTTAAACGTAAAGTTTACACTCATGCTTTAAAAGAGTTTGAGTCTATTTTGAAATCCATGATGGAAAAGTCAGGCAAAGGTGCTCTGTGAGGCCTAATGTTAAAAATCTTAAAAAGAATTGTTCAAGATGTAACAACAGCAACTTATCTATCAGATGCCCTTATGGTATTGGTGGAAAGGGTACGCAAGGCTATAGAAGTTGATGCAGTCAGCATTTATTTAATTGATCCAATTAGTTCATCATATGTTTTAGTTGCAGCCGAAGGCCTCAATAAAGATGCATTATTTAAAGTGCGTATGGACCTTAATACTGGTTTAGTCGGTCTTGTTGGGAGGCGCGAGGAGCTAGTTAACGTGCCTGTGCAATCAAGCCACCCTGATTTCGCATTTCAAGCACTGCTGCATGATCAGCATCTATCAGGATTTCTCGGTGTACCAATTATTCAACATCGCAAACTCTATGGCGTTATTTGTGCCCAGCAAATTGAACAAAAAGTGTTTGACGATACCCAAGAAGCTTTTTTAATTACTTTAGCAGCGCAATTAGGCGGTATTTTAGCGCAAGCAGAAGCAACAGGTGAGCTCCAAGAGTTAACCGAGCTTGTAGAGCCTACAAAGTCGAAAATGGAGTCAACAGGGGCTATTTTAGCCGGTATAGGCAGTGTGCCAGGAATTGGTATAGGTACCGCGGTTGTTGTTTATCCGCTTGCGGATCTTGAAATGGTGCCTAAACAAACGGCGCAAGACCTAAATATTGAGACCGAAACTTTTTTAGCTGCTTTAGAAGCAACGCGTAATGAGATCCAGCGCTTAAGCGACAAAATGAAAGCAACAGTCAGGGATGAAGAGCATGCTTTATTTGATGTTTATCTTAGAATTTTAGACAAAGATAGTTTAGGGGCAGAAGTCACTACAGTTATTCAAGAAGAGCATTATTGTGCGCAAGCGGCGCTTGCGGTTGTTATAAAAAGGCATGTTAAACAATTTGAAAGTATGGAAGATGAATATTTACGCGAACGCGCCAGCGATATTCAAAACTTAGGGCAGAGAGTGCTTGCAGAGTTACAGCGATCTATTCGTGAGGAATTTATCTATCCTGAAAGAACAGTGTTAGTTGGCGAGGAAATTACCGCAGCAGATTTAGCTGAAGTGCCTGAAGGGCAATTAGTCGGAATTGTTTCACAAAGTGGCGCTAATAATTCTCACGTTGCTATATTAGCTAGAGCCTTAAGCATTCCCGCCGTTATGGGGGTGCGTGGCTTAAAAGTAGAACAATTATTTAAGCGCGCAGTTATTGTAGATGGATATGAGGGACAGGTTTACGTTTCTCCTACTAAAAGAGTTTTAGCCCAATACAAAAAGCTTGCTGAAGAAGAGCGCGCTCTTAACCAAAGCTTGATGTGCCTTAAAGATAAACCAGCAATAACAACAGATGGGCATCATGTTGCTTTGCATGTAAATATTGGTTTAGCGATTGATACGGGTTTATCTTTAAATGTTGGCGCCGAAGGAGTTGGGCTTTACCGATCTGAGATGCCTTTTATGAGTCGCGAGCGCTTTCCCTCTGAAGATGAGCAATATGTAATTTATAGACAAATTTTAAAAGCCTTTGCCCCTAGGGAAGTTACAATGCGCACCTTAGATATTGGGGGTGATAAAGGCTTAAATTACTTTCCTGTTGAAGAAGATAACCCCTACCTTGGTTGGCGGGGAATTCGTATTACTCTAGATCACCCAGACGTTTTTTTAATGCAGATAAGAGCCATGATGCGCGCAAGCGAAGGCTTGAATAACCTTAAATTTATGTTGCCAATGGTAACTATGTATAAAGAGGTTATTGAAGGACAAAGCCTCATACGCCAAGCATATAAAGAGCTTATTGAAGAAGGCGTAATGATTGCAAAACCTAAAGTAGGGGTAATGATTGAGGTGCCGGCTGCTATATCGTTTGTAAAAGACTTAGGAACAGAGGTTGATTTTATTTCTGTAGGCAGTAATGATCTTACCCAATATTTATTAGCTGTAGACAGAAATAACGCAAGAGTTGCTAATTTATATGATCCATTCCACCCTGCGATGTTGCAAGTGTTACGCAAAATTGTTAAAGATGCGCATGAAGTTGGTATGGAAGTTAGTATTTGTGGTGAAATGGCAAGTGATCCTTTGGCAGTTATTCTTTTAATAGCAATGGGCTATGATTCATTAAGCATGAATGCTTCTAGTTTGCCTAAGATTAAATGGGTTGTGCGTAACTTATCTATGCGTTATGCAAAAAAATTATTAAATGAAATATTTAAATTAAAGCATTCTAGTGATATCAAAAAATATATGGAAGAAGCGTTGCATGGTGAAGGATTATCTGAATTAACTCGCATAGGGAGATCATAAGGTGTTATTTGGATGGGTAAATTTGCTTTACCTTTTAACTGGATGTTTTACCGGACTTATGTCAGGAACCTTAGGAATAGGTGGGGGTGTTGTCGTTGTTCCTGCATTAATGTTTATATTAGAGCTAAATAATCTTGTTCCTGCTGCATTAAGCATGCATATGGCAGCTGGGAGCTCTCTCGCAATTATTTTATTTACTTCTATTTCAGCTCTTAGAGCTCACAGGAGCATTGAGCCTATTTTGTGGGAGGTGTATGGGCGTTTATGGCCGGGGATTATATTAGGAACAATATTTGGCGCTATTTTAGCTTCCTTTCTTTCCACCAGCGTTCTTAGGGTGATTTTTGCGCTTTTTTTATTGTTCGTTGCTTATAAAATGGCATTTGCGCAAAGAGAGCAGATAGCCAGCTTTCCCTCTAAGTGGTTAAATCAACTTGTAAGCTTTATTGTGGGATTAAAGTCAGGTTTACTTGGGGTAGGCGGCGGGGTTTTAATTATTCCTTATTTAACTTATTGCGGGGTTAACCCAAGGCGCATTGCTCCTGTTTCGTCTTTGTGTACTATGACAGTTGCCTTTATTGGCACCCTTACCTTTATGTTTTTAAGTCATGATTTAACCAAAGTGAAGTATGCAACAGGCTATGTATATTGGCCTGCCGTATTTTGGGTAACGCTTGCCAGCACGTTGGCGGCTCCTTTGGGGGCAAAATTAAGTTATGTATTGCCGTTACGCGTGATGCGCTACGCATTTATTGGTATATTGCTATTAACTGTAGTGGGGTTGGTTCTGTGATAAATTATCCTAATTTTAATCCTGTTGCCCTGTCATTAGGGCCTTTACGTATATATTGGTATGGCATTATGTATCTGCTGGCGTTTTTTCTTGCTTATATAATAGCCAGCATGCGCGTAAAGAAATATAAGCTTAGTTGGAAAAAAACTGAACTCGAAGACTTGGTATTTTATTGCGCTATTGGGGTAATTTTGGGCGGAAGGCTAGGTTATATGTTGTTTTATAGCAATGGCGCTTGGCTTCATAACCCTTTGCTTATTTTTAAAATCTGGGAAGGCGGCATGGCTTTTCATGGTGGGGTAATTGGCGTGGGCGCTGCTTTATATTTATTTGCCAGAAAAACCCAAAGAAGTTTTCTTGCAGTAACCGATTTTACAGCGCCTCTTGTGCCTTTAGGCTTGGCTTTGGGAAGAGTAGGCAATTTTATAAATGGCGAGCTTTGGGGGCGGGTAACTAACCTGCCTTGGAGCATGGTATTTCCCCATGCAGGCTTTATGCCAAGGCACCCATCGCAGCTATATGAGGCCGCGCTTGAAGGGATTTTATTATTTATTATTGTCTTTAAGTATGCTGAAAAACCGCGCAATGATGGTTACGTTACGGCGGTTTTTTTAATGGGTTATGCTTTGTGTCGCATTATTGTCGAATTTTTCCGCCAACCTGATCTTCAGTTAGGTTTTCTGGCCTTTGGTTGGCTTACTATGGGCCAACTATTATCTGTGCCACTTTTTGCCATAGGCGCCTATTTATGGTGGAGAAAAACATGAAAGCTTATCAAGATTTACTCAAGCATATTTTAACTAATGGGGTTATGAAGGGCGATAGAACAGGTACAGGCACTCTGTCGGTTTTTGCTTATCAAATGCGCTTTGATTTAACTCAAGGCTTTCCTCTCATAACCACGAAAAAAATTCATTTAAAAAGTGTAATCCACGAGCTTTTATGGTTTTTACAGGGGCAAACGAATATCGCTTATTTAAAAGATAATGGCGTCAGTATTTGGGATGAGTGGGCTGATGCAAATGGTAATCTAGGCCCCATTTATGGACATCAATGGCGCTCTTGGCCTAAGGCAGATGGTGGCCATATTGATCAATTAAGCGAGCTTATTGAGCAAATTAAAACAAACAAAGACTCAAGGCGGTTATTAGTAAGCGCCTGGAATGTGGGTGAGCTTGATCAAATGGCCCTAATGCCATGTCACGTGTTATTTCAGTTTTATGTGGCTAATAACAAGCTTTCTTGTCAGCTTTACCAGCGTTCGGCCGACGTTTTCCTAGGGGTTCCTTTTAATATTGCCTCATATGCGCTTTTAACGCATATGGTAGCAGCCCAGTGTAAGCTTGAGCCTTCTGAGTTTATTTGGACAGGCGGCGATTGTCATCTTTATTTAAATCACCTAGAACAAGCCAAGTTACAACTAAGCCGTACTCCTTATCCTTTACCGGAACTCAAACTAACCCGTACGCCAAAATCATTATTTGATTATGTTTACTCTGACTTTAACATCGTAAACTATCAGTGCCATCAAGCAATTAAAGCTCCCATAGCGGTTTGAGTGTTTTTTTGACAATTTCCCACATTGACTTTTTCCCACCACGTGGTATAATTAAAATTATTTTGGAGTGTTTTTATGGCATTAAGAATGGTAAGGCCAGATGCAAAAGGGCGGGTTACATTAGGCTCCTTAACTAAAGGTATTAGTGGATTTTCTGTGCGCCAAGAACCAAATGGGACTGTTATTTTGAAGCCTTTTGTTGAAATGCCCATTAATGAAAAATGGCTTTTTAAAAATATGGTTGCTCTAGAGAGAGTACGTAAAGGATTAGAGCAAGCTAAAAATAAGAAGTTAATAGACAGAGGTAGCTTTGCGCAATTTTCCGATGATGAAATCGAATAGCAGCAATGTTTAAATTGTTATTTACGGAACAAGCTGATCAGGACTTAAATCAGCTCGAAATTGATCCTTCTATGCATAAGCGATGTAAAGCTGTTAAAAAAGCATTAGGTTATTTAGAAACCAATCCACGCCACCCTGGACTGAACACTCATAAATACTCCTCTTTACAAGGTCCTTCTGGAGAAGAAATATTTGAAGCATACGCGGAAAACAATACACCAGCAGCATATCGTATCTTTTGGTATTATGGTCCAAATAAAAAACAAATTACCATACTTGCTATAACGCCTCACCCATAAAGGTCAAAGCCCATACTACTCGTCAGCCCAAAATGGGCGTATATCGATATTTTTATATTTGCGGGGTTTTCCGGTGTAGAGAACGCTATAGCTGTCAGAGTCGCTGTGGTTAGCTGTTAATATAGTTTGTAGATGGGTGGTCATGCCTTGGGTGAAGGTGCTGCTTTTTTTTATTTCGACAAATTCCTTGGAGCGTTTTTTATCTATAATTAAGTCCACTTCAACTCCATGGCTGGTTCTTAAATAAAATAGTTCTTGGTTGAGTTTTTTATGCTGAATGTTTTTCAGAATGTTGCTAATTACATAGTTTTCAAACAAGCTACCTGCCATAGGTCCAAGGTTGTATTGTTTTGCCGTTTCAATCCCTGTTAAATAAGAAACTAACCCTGTATCGTAGAAATATATTTTGGGAGCTTTTACAATACGTTTACCAAAATTTTCATAATATGGCGCAAGTAAAAATACGATAAATGATGCTTCTAATACAGAAATCCAGCGTTTAATTGTAGCTTGAGATACCGCAATTGAGCTTGCAAGCGCATTCATATTAAGTAACTGGGAGGTTTGGGTGGCAAGAAGATTAAGTAAGCGATTAAAATCTCTTAAATCTCCAATATTTAGAATACTTCTGACATCTTTTTCAATATATGTATTAACGTAGCTACTATACCAATCATTTACGTGAGAATAGTTTTTTTCTGCAAGCTCAGGATATTGTCCTTGGAATATGGCGCACTCTTTAAAAGCCGCCGGCAATTCTTGGTGCTGGAAGGGTAATAACGTTAAAAGGCCTATTCTACCTGCCAAAGACTCACTGATTTTTCCTAGCAAATTAAATTGGGATGATCCAGTTACTACAAACTTGCCGTAGTTTTGCCTATCTTCGTCAACCGCCATTTTTATATAATGAAAAATTTCCGGAACTTTTTGTGCTTCGTCAAAGATTACTTTGTTAGAGTATGTATTTATGAAGCCTTCTGGATCTTCAGAAAAAAGCCTTACATTTGTAGGATCATCAAAGGTTACATATTTATATTTATCACTTAGCATATGTTTAAGTAAAGTAGACTTGCCGGATTGCCTTGGGCCAGTTAAACCTATAACGGGGAATATTTTTAAATATTCGAGTAGTTTATGTTCAATAACGCGCGGCAAGTATTTCATTTGTGTAAATTCATTATTTAAAGTTGATATTGCACATGGTAGGGGATTTTATTTTGCAAAGCAAGCGCGGGTTCATCCACAAAAGCTTGATCAACAACCATATTTTCTGTTATAATTTGCCCTAACAGTTTATTTTTTTAGCACATATATGCAAATTGAACTTTCTAAATCCACTCTTGATGAGGCAAAAGAGCTTGCTTTAGGAGCTTCTTTGAGTTTAGAGAAACTCTTAGAGTTAATTAAGGATGTAAATACCGCAGAATCTTTGCGAATTTTATTGCTCCATGATTTGCTAACATCTTTTGAAAGCCTATCGACAAGTAAAATTATGCCAGAGCAAAAAGCTAAATCTAAAAGGCACAAACGATTATTCTGGTATACCCTTGGCGCAGGGCTTTTGAATGTGATTTGTGATGGGTTTGGGAGTATGTCGGTTTTGCTAACAACTTTTGTTGATGTGGCAACTGCCGGTATGGCTTTACTCTGGGCAAGCGTTGGGTTTGCTCTCTTGTATGGCGGTTTGTTTGTGCTTTTTCAGTTGTGTAGTCAATACAAAGGAAGTATTTTTAACTCATCGTATGATTTAAATCATTATGTACAAGAGCATAGCTTGCTAAATGCTCTAGCGCAATTTATGGATACAAGGTCATTTTTACAAATGGCTAGGAAAAGTGTTTTAACAAAAGCCGAAATAAAGGCGCTTAAAGATTGCCTTCTAGATAGAGATAACTATTTAATGGCCCATGCACAAGAGCTAGAAGCAAAGCGGCGCGGTAAGTGGGTTAAGTTTACCCAGAATGCATTTACGGTTATTTTTAGCACTTGGACATTTACTTATGGCTTTATGTTTGGATTTTTTACGCTTGCTATGGTTATGACATTATTGCCAGCAGTTATTATTCCAGTGTGGGGATGTTTAATCCTTGGCACGGTAACAGGGCTTGCGGCGCTTTCAGTTTATTGGCTAAATGGACAGAGTAAAATTGATCGTGCTATTGAGTCTTTTGCTAATTTAGATAAAAAATCTATAGATGTGCTGCTAAAGCCTATAGCTTTAAATGCTAAAAGCCTAGAAGACAAAAACTCAGTAGATCTAATAGTTAAAGAAGAGCCTGCTTCCGTTAATGCCGCACAACAAACTTTTTTTTTTCGCAAGGAGCTAACCCTAGGCGCAAGTTCACCTTTAAGAAGATGTCGCAGCGCAGATGATATTGCATGCAAAGCTTGACTTCGTTTGGTTCTCGAAGTTTAATACCCATCTTGCGGCCAGATAGCTCAGTCGGTAGAGCAGAGGACTGAAAATCCTTGTGTCGGCAGTTCGATTCTGCCTCTGGCCACCACAAAACTTTATACATTTCTCTTCATGGCAAAAATAGCGCTATATTTAGCAGGTGGTGGAGCAAGAGGCGCCTATCAAGCAGGCGTGTTAAAGGCTATACAGCATCTGCTACAACTGAAAACTTTACCTTTTGAAATAATTACTGGCGTAAGCGTTGGATCTATTAATGCTGCCATCTTAATCGAACATGCTGATGATTTTTTTCAAGGGATCCATAAGCTAGAAACTTTATGGAGTGAGCTTTCTTGTGAACAAATATTTGATTCAAGCAACTTTGGGTTAGCTAAATCTTTGATAGCTAATTTAAGCCGTTCCATAATAAAAAATAGACAGGCTGGTTACTTATTAAATACAAGACCGCTCCAAGGGTTTATCACTAAAAATATAAATTTTGATACAATTCAAACAAATATTGACAACGGAATAGTTAAAGCATTCGAAGTTATTACCCATTGCTATGAAACTCAGCAGACGCTTTCTTTTTATCAAAATCATGAACCTGTATTTGAAGACTGGCAATATCCCCGCCATATTTCGCAACGGGCGCGCATTGCTATGGAACATATACTAGCTTCAAGCGCCCTGCCTTTATTCTTCCCTACTGTAAGAATTGATGGCTTGCATTATGGGGATGGTGGGATGGGGCTTGTATCTCCTTTAAGAGGCGCCATTCGCTTTAATGCCGAGCGTTTATTTATAATTGGCACAAGGCCAAGCCCTAACTTTAGTCGGGCACATTTAGCGTATAAAGAGGATATTGATTTTGCTAACATTTTAGGCGGTATGCTGAGTGGTCTTTTTTTAGATAATCTTGATCGTGATATAGAAATGGTTAATAGAATGAATGATATTGCGCGTCTTTTATCCCTCTGGAAAAAGCGCCACTCTCCTTGGCGACCAATTAAAACTTTGTATATGCGGCCAAGTATGGATATTGCTTCAATTGCGCAGAGCATGTACATTGCCATGCCTACATTATTACGGTTTATGCTTAATTATTTAGGGGCTAAAAGACATTCAGGGGACTTATTAAGCTTCCTGTTATTCGAACAAGCTTTTACGCGCGAACTACTTTCTCTTGGTTTTCAAGATGGAATGAGCCAACAAGAACAAATTATGGATTTTTTTGCCTAATGGTTGAGCCACTATTATTACGTGCCCTAAGAAGGGAAAAAGTTGAACGCACTCCGGTGTGGATTATGCGCCAAGCGGGGCGCTATTTGCCTGAATATCGCAAACTGCGCGCGCAAGCGACTAATTTTCTTACTTTATGCCAAACACCTAGTTTAGCTAAAGAAGTGACTTTACAACCTATGCGGCGGTTTTCGCTAGATGCGGCTATTGTATTTTCTGATATTTTAACTATTCCAGCAGCAATGGGCTTAGGTTTAGATTTTGTTGAAGGGGAAGGTCCATGTTTTGCAAGTCCCTTAACCTCGGTGGATAATTTAGCTGCTATAGATGCGTTTAAGCTTATAGAGCGCTTAGGTTACGTTATGGAAACAATAAATCTCGTACGCGCCGAACTTCCTTTAAATATTCCCTTAATAGGATTTGCCGGTAGCCCTTTTACATTAGCTTGCTATATGGTTGAGGGGAAAAGTAGCCGTTCTTTTAGTAAAATGCTAAGCTGGGTTTATGCGCGTACCCAAGATACGCATACCTTACTTAACTTCCTTGCTTCAATTATTGGATTATATCTTAAAGCGCAAATAGAGGCCGGCGCCCAAGTTATTATGCTGTTTGACACTTGGGGAGGATTACTTAACCCGGTTAATTTTACTGAATTTTCGCTTAACTATATGCAAAAAATTATTGCCGATGTTAAAATGGCATTTCCAACTATACCAATTATTCTTTTTTCCAAGGGAATAGGCTCTATGCTTGAGCTTGTTATGGCATCTTCAGCTGATGCAATTGGCGTTGATTGGACTGTCGACCTAGGTTATGCAAGAAGACTAGCTAAAGGCAAAACTGCGCTCCAAGGTAATCTAGATCCTGCGGTATTACTTACCAATGAAAAAGTAATCGAAGTTGAGGTAAAAAAAGTTTTACAAGCTTATGGAAAAGGCGAGGGACATATTTTTAACTTAGGTCATGGAATTACCCCTGATGTTCCTTGGGAAAATGTTAAAATAATGCTAGACGCAGTGCAACGCTTAAGCCCGAGCTATCATGAATAATAAGCAAAATATGGAATATGATTGGATAGAAATTCATAACTTAAAGGTCATAACCTACATAGGCATACACGCATGGGAGAGGCGTGTTGAACAGAGTTTAATATTAGATATTGCCTGCGGGATAAATTTACCACCCAAGGTTACTGAGTTAAAAGATACTCTCGATTACACCTTTCTTAGCGAAGCTGTCACGGAGTTTATTAAGACTCAATCTTTTCAGCTAATAGAAACCTTAGCTCAGCAGCTTCTGCAGTTTATTGTGGAAAAATTTAACGTAAAGGCTGTAACACTAAAAGTAACCAAACCAAATGCGCTTGATAAAGCAAAAGGCGCGAGTGTAATGCTTAATCGCACTTTATAAGTTGGCGATCAACATATCTATATTTTCCTGTAGAGTGGACAAATGTGCAGGTAAAATATTTATTTATAGGTTTACCCTTAACAGTTGCTAACTGATGGCCTAATTTATCCAAAGGAATTTTATCTTGCACTAATTGCACTAGAGAATTTGTAGGAATGTCTATGCTTATATAGGCTTCATTCTCCTTATTAATTTTTGCGCGCAAAAGATCAATAACTTGCTCTTCTTCAAGATAAATTGGGCGGGATGCTAGTTGGTTGGGTAATGCGGCTAGAATACTAAGCCAGTTATTAATCGAGCCACCTTTTGCGCAGTAAATAGAGATATATACCCTAGTCATAGTTTGCTGACCGCTTTGCGATACTACTGTGTCTGGGGTAGCAAGAGCCTTTTTAGGGGGAGATAGTAATGCTTTAAATTCATCGCGGATACTCGCAATCTTTTTGCCAATTACCGTTAAAAATTTGGATTTACCCCAAACAGGATTATCCACTGCATTATTCAGCTCCTGCAAAATGGTATCTTGTTGTTGTTTGGTTAAAATCATACTCATAATTTAAGGCCTTTAAAGGGATGAAGATGTTTTATTAGCTACTGCTTGCTCTTGTGTAAGCTCCGTTTTATCAGTAAAAGTAGCCTTTTCTATGTTTTTATACAAAGATCCTAAAAGCTCAAGGGCGCTGGCTGTGTGTTCAGTAGGAACTCTCTTTTGCATGGCAGCTACATCAGCAGTAGAGATCTCAATGTCTGCTAAAATTCCTTGAACATCACGTTGCCCAACTTTTTGATCTAGAGGAGTCTCACGGGAAAAAAAAGCTTTAGAACGCATAATTATGTAACTCCTTGTGTATTAATATTACTATCTATATGTAAAGTATATCACACTTATGCGCAAAATAAGAGTAGTTTACGTGATTTTTTTACCAGGCATTGGTGTTAATCGTACATAAGCTCGTCAAGAGGCGTATAATCTTTGCTTGGACCGCCTTGAATAAGCTCACTTAGTACGTCAAGGATGCATAACAAACGCAAGGAGTTAGGAGTAACTTCGTCAAAGATAACTCTGGTGCCTAAGATTGTGCCTTCGGCATCTTCAAAAGTTGCACCAAGGCCATATCCTAAACAAAGAGAGCATAATTGTTCAGCACGTTTTGTTAAGGCCGGCAACATGCCAGTTAAAGAGAAAACTTCATCGTAAGACAAAAAACGATCATTTAAATAAAACTTTGCATTTAGTCGAGTTGCAATTAGGGAAAGTGTTTTAGGTAGTTCAGTACTCATAGCCGCGCCACCATGGTTGAGAGGATTTAATTTTTCCTGAAATCGTACTTACCACAGAGCGCAAGAAAATGGGCACCGTAAAGCCAAAATGCTCAATTACACCAAAAAAAATCGCCGAGACAAGCACGATAATACCAGTCCACGTGCGAAGGTGCATAAGAAATAAAAATAATGGGAAAGCGGCGCGCGCATCGATCATAAAAAACCGCGCACTCCTTGCTGAATCACGCCAATGAGTCCCTGGAGGAAAAGTTTCTGCCATTGGATCGCCTTTTGCAAAGTGATAGTACAAATATTTTACGGGTTTAAGCGCGCAAAATCCAGTGTCTAAATCAATGTTTTATAGTATAATCTTTTCCCAATTTTGTGAAGAAATGGCTCCTTAAAATGATAGACAATATACGCAACATCGCAATCATCGCGCACGTTGATCACGGCAAAACCACTCTGGTTGATAAGCTTTTACAGCAAACAGGTACTTTAAATGCGCGCGCGCCTAAGGTTGAACGAGTTATGGACTCTGATGCCTTAGAAAAAGAACGTGGAATTACTATTTTGGCTAAAAATACTTGTGTGAATTGGCAAGGCTATAAAATTAATATTGTTGATACTCCAGGACATGCTGATTTTGGCGGCGAAGTAGAGCGTATTTTATCTATGGTTGATAGTGTCCTACTTTTAGTTGACGCTGTAGACGGTCCAATGCCGCAAACGCGCTTTGTTACTCAGAAAGCTTTTGCTCGTGGTCTTAACCCTATTGTGGTGGTGAATAAAATAGATAGGCCAGGCGCAAGGCCTGATTGGGTTATCGATCAGGTCTTTGATCTATTTGATAATTTAGGCGCAACCGACACCCAGCTTGATTTTCCCATTGTATATGCTTCTGCCTTAAACGGTTACGCAAAGCTTAATTTACAAGATGATTCAGCCGATATGACGCCCCTATTAAATACTATCGTAAGTAAAGTCTCGCCACCTGATGTAAACCTAGAAGGCCCTTTTCAGATGCAAATTAGCTCGCTTGATTATTCTTCTTACGTAGGCACAATCGGCATAGGGAGAATAAAGCGTGGTCGCATAACTCCTAAAACCAATATTAAAATAATCTCTAAAGATGGCGCAATTTCTTCTGGTCGAGTTTTACAGTTATTAGGGTTTAATGGCTTAGAAAGAATAGAAGTAGAGCTTGCAGAAGCAGGCGACATTATTGCAATAAGTGGAGTAGATAACCTCCACATTTCAGACACTCTATGTGATGTGCAGCAAGTTGAGGCCCTCCAGCCATTGACGGTTGATGAGCCTACCATAAGCATGACATTTCAAGTTAATGACTCCCCCTTTGCGGGTAAAGAAGGTAAGTTTGTTACTAGTCGTAAAATCAAAGAGCGTCTTGAAACGGAACTTTTACATAATGTAGCCTTAAAAGTTGAAGAAACTGAAGATCCTGATAAATTTAAAGTTTCTGGCCGTGGCGAGTTACATTTATCTATATTAATTGAAAACATGCGAAGAGAAGGCTACGAACTTGCCATCTCAAGACCTGAAGTTATTCTAAAAGTTGTAGCAGGAGAAAAAGAAGAGCCTTACGAGCAGCTAACTGTTGACGTAGAAGAAGAATATCAAGGCAATGTTATGGAAAAATTAGGGAGTCGCAAAGCTGAGCTTAAAAACATGGTTTCAGATGGTAAAGGACGAGTGCGCTTAGACTATATAATCCCTACCCGCGGCCTTATAGGATTTCATACTGAATTTTTATCGCAAACATCTGGAACAGGGTTGATATATCATGTATTTGATAAGTATGGGCCTTATATTAAGGCTGATATTGGTCAAAGGGTTAATGGAGTTTTGATTGCAAATTGTTTAGGAACTGCAAGAGCATTTGCCTTATTTAACTTGCAAGAACGTGGTAGATTATTTGTTGAGCATCAAACGCCAGCTTATGAAGGCATGATTGTAGGGATTCATGCGCGGGATAATGATTTGGTGGTAAACGTAACCAAAGAAAAACAATTAACCAACGTGCGTGCTTCAGGTTCGGATGAGAATATTATCTTAACCCCGCCTATTAAATTCAGCTTAGAAGAGGCGCTAGAGTTTATTGATGATGATGAATTGGTTGAAGTTACCCCTAAATCAATTCGCCTACGTAAAAAGTTACTCAAGGAAAATGATCGCAAAAGACAAGCGCGATCTAAAGAGGATTAAGCATGACGAAACTCACTCCCATAGCGTTTAAACGCGTTATTGTTTACGCAAGGCACCATAGAGCTAACGTTGAAGTTATGGAAAGTCTAGAAAGAGTAATGGCTTTGTTAGCCAAGCTTCCGGTGAAAAGCTTTTTAGAAAAAGAAACTGCTGCGGTATTTGAGATCCATCATCCTATTTTACCTCATAAAGAAATGGGAAAAAAAGGTGATGTTATTTTAGTTATAGGGGGTGATGGAAGTTTATTATCAGCAGCACGTATGGCTGTTGGTCTTAATGTACCGGTTGTAGGAGTAAACAGAGGTCGCCTGGGGTTTTTAACCGACATTTCACCGCAAGACATAGAAGTAGAGCTTTTGGATGTATTAGGGGGCAATTATATTGAAGAACACAGATTTTTATTGGAAGCAAGCATAGAGTCAGAAGAAGGCCAACATTTTAAATCCTGCGCCTTAAACGACGTTGTGGTAAGTCAAGGCCTGGAAACTCACTTAATGGAATTTGAAGTTATGATAAATGGCAGGCTCTTAAGTCATTATCATGCCGATGGCATTATTTTTGCAACGCCAACAGGATCTACCGCATACTCTTTATCAGCAGGTGGGCCTATTATGCACCCTTTGTTAAACACCATAACAATAGTTCCTATGTTCCCGCATCGCTTAAGCTCCCGCCCTATAGTAATTGGCGCAGAAGCTAACATTACTCTTAAGCCGGCAAATACTAATGAATCTTCTTTATTATTAAGTGCTGATAGCCATGAACAAGAGGTAGTGCGCACTTTACAATGGATTAGCATTAAAAAATACCCTGTATTGCTTAGATTACTTCACCCAATGAGCTACGACTATTACGCAACCTTAAGGCGTAAGCTAGGCTGGGAAGCATCAGTATTATAAGGAGACTCCATGAATGAACCCACGCTTGTAAAACGCATAATAGTAGGCATAAGTGGCGCTTCCGGTATTATTTACGGCGTGCGCCTCCTAGAAGCCTTAAATACTTTAGATATAGAAACTCATCTAGTCATTACGCAAATGGGGCAGTTAACCCGCGCTTATGAAACTCCTTACAGTCAAGCTGATTTAAAAGATTTAGCTAGCGTTTATCACCCTTGGCGTGATTTAACAGCTTCAATTGCAAGCGGCTCTTTCCCTACCATGGGCATGGTAGTTGCCCCTTGCTCAATGAAAACTTTAGCGGAAATTGCCCATGGATTGGGTGGCCATTTATTAAGCCGCGCAGCCGATGTAGTGCTAAAAGAACGTAGACGCTTAGTATTAATGGTGCGCGAAGCTCCTCTTAATCTAGCCCATCTCCAAAACATGGTACAAGTAACCCAAATGGGAGGCATAATCTTCCCTCCAGTTCCAGCTTTCTACCATCACCCCCAATCTATTGATGAAATCATCGAAGATCAAATTGGCAGGGTATTAGATTTATTTGGTATAGAAAATGACCTTGCTAAAAGGTGGGAATGAGTATCTCTTGTAGAGACTATGCATAAAGAAGTTAGACTCTTAGGCACTAAAATATTATACTTCTTTCGCCTTAAATTTTTCTTTCTATAGTTTAAAATGGAGCTCAAATGAAAGAGACATATTATGCCAGCAAAAAAAAGCCAGTTAACCTTGACTTAACTACTATGGCTTTCCCTCCTATGGCAATTGCCTCTATTTTGCATCGCATTTCCGGAGTTGTGTTATTTTTATGTCTGCCGGTTATTTTGTATTGGCTTAATCTTTCATTGAAAAATGCCTCTTCATTCACTGACTTACAGTTAATTTTGGCAAATCCTTATTATAAATCTTTGCTTTGGCTATTTGTGTCCTCGCTTTGGTACCATTTGATTGCGGGCATTCGGCATATGTTTATGGATATTGGTATTGGAGAGTCTTTAAAGGCAGGTTATGCGAGCGCTAATTTAGTGATTATTTTAGGGATATTTGGCGCTCTTGGATTAGGAGTCTTGATATGGTAACAAATGTAACCAGTTTAACTGGGAGCGGCTTAAAAGATTGGCTGATTCAACGCGCAACCGCGGTATTTTTATTAATCTACACCCTGTTTGCAATCACTTTTTTTATTACGCACCCCAAAGTTGATTTTCCCGAATGGCAGCTGGTTTTTCATTGCCGCTGCGTGCAAATTGCTACCATTTTAGCGGTGGTTGCTATTTTATTGCATGCTTATATTGGCATTTGGACGGTGCTAACAGATTACGTTAAATGCAAATGGCTACGCTTAAGTCTACTATCTATAGTGGCTTTTACCCTATTTGCAGAAGGACTTTGGACATTTTTGCTAGTATGGGGACAATAAAATATGGCTATATTGCGACATACATTTGATGTAGTAATTGTAGGTGCAGGTGGCGCTGGGATGCGTGCAGCCTTACAAGTTGCCCAAGCAGGCCTTAAAGTAGCCTTGATTTCTAAAGTATTTCCCACGCGCTCCCATACGGTTTCAGCGCAAGGTGGAATTACTGTTTCTCTTGGGAATGCGCATGAAGATGATTGGCGTTGGCATATGTTTGATACGGTTAAAGGTTCAGACTATTTAGGCGACCAAGATGCTATTGAATACATGTGTAGAGTAGGTCCTGAGGCCATCTATGAGCTAGAGCATATGGGGTTGCCATTTTCGCGCATGGATAATGGGCGAATTTATCAACGGGCTTTTGGTGGCCAGTCTAAACATTTTGGCGGGGAGCAAGCCTCACGCACTGCTGCTGCTGCTGACAGAACAGGCCATGCCCTTCTCCACACTCTATATCAACAAAATTTAAAAGCTAAAACCACCATATTTAGCGAATGGTTTGCGCTTGATTTAGTAAAAGATGCCAAAGGCCGGGTTGTGGGTGTGCTGTGCTTTGAAATTGAAACAGGACAGCTAGTCTTTTTTCATTCAAGGGTTTGTATTTTAGCAACGGGTGGCGCTGGGCGCATTTATCAATCTACCACAAATGCCTACATTAACACAGGTGATGGTTTTGGTATGGTGTTACGTGCAGGCATTCCTTTACAGGATATGGAAATGTGGCAGTTTCATCCAACAGGTATAGCTGGAGCTGGAGTTTTAGTAACCGAAGGTTGTCGTGGTGAAGGCGGGTATTTAATAAATAAAGACGGCGATCGATTTATGGAACGTTATGCCCCGCATGCTAAAGATTTAGCTTCACGAGATGTGGTTTCAAGATCAATAGCGCTTGAGTTACGCCAAGGTAGAGGCTTTGATCCTGAAGGCATTGATTACGTCAAACTTAAAATAGATCATTTAGGCGCAGATCTAATAAAATCACGTTTACCAGGGATTCGCGAGCTCTCGCTGAAGTTTGCCGGGGTTGATCCTATCAATGATCCAATTCCTGTAGTTCCAACTTGTCACTACAGCATGGGCGGCATTCCAACTAACTACCATGGTCAAGTTTTAAAGCACAATAAAGGCACAGATACTGCAGTTCTAGGGTTATACGCTGTTGGAGAGTGTGCTTGCGTGTCGGTACATGGCTCTAACCGCTTAGGTGGTAACTCTTTACTTGATTTAGTGGTTTTTGGGCGTGCAGCAGGGCAGCATGTTGAGCAGCTTGGACTTGCAAATGAGTTACCCGAGCTTTCTTACGTTCAGGATGACGATATAAACGCGCCTTTAGCAAGATTTGATAGATGGGAAAACTCCAAAGAAGGCGAACACCCTATCGTTATCCGCGATGCTTTACAAAGAGTAATGCAAGAAGACTTCGGGGTTTTTCGCAAAGGCGAAGTCATGGAAAAAGGTTTATGTAGGCTTGATGCTTTACGTGAACGCTTAGGCCACGCTTATTTAGCTGATAAAACCAGAATTTTTAACACCGAAAGAGTTGGCGCTTTAGAGTTAGATAATTTAATGGCCACAGCTTATGCAACGGCAAAGTCGGCGCTTGCAAGGACTGAAAGTCGCGGCGCGCATAGTCGCGAAGATTTCCCCAAACGTGATGATGCCAACTGGATTAAACATACTCTTTATCAAATGGAAGGCGATAAAATAGGCTATCGTCCAGTTAATATGGCCCCACACCTTGTCGATCCATTGGATCCTAAAGAACGAGTATACTAAGGAGCGAAATATGTCAGCTACGCGTACTATAGATATATCTATTTATCGCTATTATCCTGAGATTGACGAATCTCCATACATGCAGACGTATTCTTTGTCTATCGCTGCTAATAGCGATCCTATGTTGCTTGTTTTGATTGAAAGAATTAAAGCCGAACAAGATCCAACTTTGGCATTTAGACGTTCTTGTCGTGAAGGGGTTTGTGGATCTGATGGGATGAATATTAATGGTAAAAATGGTTTGGCTTGCGTGACCCATTTTTCCCAACTAAAAAGCGAAAAAGTAGTTTTGCGGCCTTTACCAGGCTTTCCAGTAATCCGCGATTTAGTAGTCGATATGGAACAATTTTATAGGCAGTACGAAAGGATTGAACCATATTTACAAAACGATACTCTTCCCCCTGCTGCTGAAAGGCTACAATCTAAAGAAGAAAGAGCGAAACTCGATGGTCTTTATGAATGTATACTATGTGCATGCTGTACGAGCTCATGCCCCTCTTTTTGGTGGAATAAAGATAAGTTTGTCGGGCCAGCCGGCCTTTTGCAAGCCAGAAGATTCTTGGCAGATAGTCGGGATACCGCAACAACAGAACGCCTAGATAAATTACAAGATCCTTTTAGTGTATTTCGTTGCCGCTCAATTATGAACTGCGCCAGCGTCTGCCCTAAAAACTTAAACCCCACAGCCGCGATTAGCGCAATTCGCGAGCAAATGTTGGATCAAGAAACTTAAAAGTTGTATGGAGAATAAATTAGATGAGTAGTAAAAATCTTCAAGACCAATGGGCAAAAGCCGTTTTATCCGGTCAAAATATGTCCTACGTTGATGCTTTATATGAAGACTATTTGCATTCTCAAAGTTCTGTCCCGCAAGAGTGGCAGCAGTATTTTGCTAATATGCCTGGTAAGCCTTTAAATGGTGAAGAAGTCAGCCATCGTGATCTTATTCAATATTTTAAAACCATAGCTATGCAAAAAACCAATGGGCAAACAGGCGTTGGTGACCTTGTTACCGAAAAGAAAGTAGCAGTTGATAGCCTTATAGATGCTTATAGAAAAGATGGCCATTGGCTTGCCAAAATCGATCCTTTGGGGTTAATGGAACCATTTAAATCAAGTAGGTTAGACCTTAGCAAATACGAACTTCAAGCTATGTCTAATACCGATAAAGTTCCTGGGTGTGGTTATTTCGTAGAGAGCGCCATGCCAATAAAAGACGTCGTTGCCGCTTTAAAAGAAACATATTGCTCTTCTATTGGAATTGAGTTTATGCATCTTGTTTCTATAGAAGAGGTTAATTGGTTTGCGCAAAAAATGGAGTCAAAGCGTGGCAGAGGGGATATTGATGAAGCAAAGCAACTTAGAATATTTGACCATTTAGTTGCCGCAGACGGCTTAGAGCGTTATCTAGGCACGCGTTTTGTCGGCCAAAAACGTTTCTCCCTAGAAGGCGGAGATTCGCTTATTCCTATGGTAAAAGAAATGCTTGATAAGGCTGCTGACTCAGGGGTTAGGGAAGTTGTTATTGGGATGGCGCATAGGGGCAGATTAAACATGTTAGTTAATGTCCTTGGAAAGTCTCCAGAGCAATTGTTTGCCGAATTTGAAGGCAACAAACTAGATACTAGCCGTACCGGCGATGTTAAATATCATATGGGGTTTTCATCTGATATTAAAACCACTGCGGGAAAAGTTATTCACGTGGCACTTGGGTTTAACCCCTCACACCTCGAAATTATTTGCCCGGTTGTTCAAGGCTCGGTTAGAGCAAGGCTAAAGCGCCAGCGTGATACCGAAAACAATAGTAAGGTTGTTCCTTTGCTTATCCATGGAGACGCTGCCTTTGCTGGGCAAGGTATCGTGATGGAGACTTTTAATTTTTCGCAAATACCGCATTTTTGCACTGGCGGCACTGTGCATCTTGTCATTAATAATCAAATAGGCTTTACCACAAGTTTAAAAGAAGAAGCGCGATCTACTTATTATTGCACTGATGTCGCAAAAATGGTTGATGCACCTATTATTCATGTTAACGGCAATGATCCTGAAGCTTGTGTTTTTGCTATGCAATTAGCGTTTGAGTTTCGCATGAAGTTTAAACGAGATGTGGTAATAGATTTGGTCTGCTATAGACGCCATGGCCATAATGAAGCAGATGAACCTTCTATGACGCAACCTATTATGTATCAAAAAATTAAGTCTATGCCTACTTTGCCGGAAATTTATGGGAAAAAATTGGTTGAGTTAGGAATTCTTCCCCAAGACACTTTTAAAAAGTCTTATGATGTTTATCGCGATAAGTTAGATAAGGGCGCGTGTTTAGTTGAATTGGTTAATGGGCATTACGATGGCAAGGTAGCTAATGACTGGGCGATATACCTTGATACTAAATGGTCAGAGCCTACTAAAACATCCCTGCCTCTTAAGACTATTAAAGAGCTAGCCGCAAAAATAGAGGCCTTGCCTAAGTGTTTTACTTTGCATCCTGTAATTGCAAAACTTATGCAAGAACGTGGGCAAATGACAGCCGGCAATGTCCCAATTAATTGGGGGTATGCCGAAACTTTGGCTTATGCAAGTTTATTAAATGAAAATTATGCCATTCGGCTTTCGGGAGAAGATGCAGAGCGCGGGACATTTGCGCATAGGCAAGCTGTTTTGCATGATATTAAAACAGGTGAGCGCTACATTCCACTTGCGAAAGTAGAGAAGAGTAAAGAACGGCCCTTTATAGTCATCAACGATCCGCTTTCAGAAGAAGGGGTTTTAGCTTTTGAATATGGCTATGCAAGCTCAGATCCGCATACTTTAGTTTTGTGGGAAGCCCAGTTTGGGGACTTTGCCAATGGGGCGCAAGTCGTGATTGATCAATTTATAAGCTCAGGGGAGCAAAAATGGGGACGCTTGTGTGGGTTAGTGCTCTTATTGCCCCATGGCTATGAAGGCCAGGGTCCTGAGCACTCATCCGGCAGGCTCGAGCGCTTTATGCAGCTTTGTGCGCAACATAACATGCAAGTATGCATGCCTACTACACCTGCGCAAATTTTTCATCTCTTAAGAAGACAAATGATAAGGCCTTTTCGTAAGCCTTTAATCGTAATGACGCCTAAGAGTTTATTACGCCATAAGCTTGCGGTTTCTAGTTTGGAAGATTTAGCTCAAGGAGAATTTAAAAATATTATTCCTGAGATTGACGATTTACAAAATTCCAAGGTAACTAGAATGGTTGTATGTAGTGGGAAGGTCTATTATGATTTGTTGCAAAAAAGGCGGGAGCAAAATTGGAATCATGTGGCTATTGTGCGGGTGGAGCAGCTTTATCCATTCCCTGAAGAGTTGTTTAGTATAGAGCTTACTAAATATCCAAAAGTAAAAGATATTATTTGGTGCCAAGAAGAGCCGCAAAATCAAGGAGCATGGTACTCTTCTCAACACCATATTAGACGCCGCCTTAAACCTAATCAGGAAATAAGTTACGCAGGAAGAGTATATGCAGCAGCTCCAGCTGTGGGAAGTGCTAAATTGCATGCACAAGAACAAGAAGACCTAGTGAATAAAGCACTAGGCCTATAATTTAAGAGGAAAATCATGTCAATTGAAGTTAAAGTACCAAGTTTGCCTGAATCGGTTACCGATGCCACCATTGCGGCCATTCATAAAAAAGTAGGTGAATTTGTCGAGCGCGATGAAAATTTAGTTGACTTAGAAACAGATAAAGTAGTTTTAGAGGTTCCTGCGCCTCAAAGCGGGAAGTTAAAAGAGTTGCAAGTTAAAGTAGGTGATGTAGTAAAGGCTAAGCAGATTTTATTGGTGATTGATGAAACTGCTAAAGCAGAAAAGCCAGCTTTTGTTGAGAAAAAAGAACCTGCTGCTGCTACATCTTCTGCTGCATCGCAAGAGGAAGAGGAAGCAGAAGACGTTTTATCTCCCAGTGTAAGGCGCCTGATAAAAGAACATAACCTTGCGCCAAATCAAATTAAAGGGAGTGGCAAAGACGGTAGAATTACCAAAGAAGACGTCGAAGCTTTCATTGTTGGACAAAGGCAACAGCAACCTCTTGCCGCAAAAATTGGCGGCGCGCGCGAAGAGAAGCGTGTACCAATGTCAAGGCTAAGGGCAACAATAGCCGCAAGGCTTGTTGAGGCGCAGCATCAAGCAGCAATGCTAACCACCTTTAATGAAGTCAATTTACAAGCCGTTATTAATCTAAGGGCAAAATACAAAGATGCCTTTGAAAAAAAACATGCAGTCAAACTTGGCTTTATGTCGTTTTTTACTAAAGCCGTGGTTGAGTCATTAAAGCTTTTCCCTGCAGTAAATGCCTCTATTGATGGTAATGACGTTGTTTACCATGGGTTTTATGATATTGGAGTTGCAGTATCAACTGATAGAGGCTTAGTAGTGCCAGTTGTAAGGGATGCTTCTCTAAAAAGTTTTGCCCAAATCGAACAGCAAATTCAAGATTCAGCAGAAAGAGCCAGAAAAGGCAAGCTTGCTATTGAAGAAATGCAGGGTGGAACTTTCACTATTACTAACGGAGGAGTGTTCGGTTCGCTTTTGGCAACTCCAATTATTAACCCTCCGCAAACCGCCATTTTAGGTATGCATAAAATAGAAGAAAGGCCGATTGCCGAAAATGGTCAAGTAGTAATAAGGCCAATGATGTATATCGCGCTTTCTTATGATCATCGCTTAATAGATGGTAAAGAGTCGGTGCAGTTTTTAGTGAGTGTGAAGAACTTTCTCGAGGATCCAACCCGTTTATTGTTAGAAGTTTAAAGAACCCATAAGTTTTAGGACAAATAAATATGAATTTACACGAATATCAAGCCAAGCAACTATTTGCAGATTTTGGCTTAAATGTACCCAAAGGCGAAGTTGCATATTCAGCAGAAGATGCTGTTTTAGTGGCTTCACGTTTAACAACCAAATCTTGGGTTGTAAAAGCGCAAATTCATGCCGGCGGCAGAGGCAAAGCAGGCGGGGTTAAGTTAGTCTCAACCCAAAGTGAAATAGCTAAAGTTTCCCAGTCTTTGTTAGGTAAAAATTTAGTTACCTATCAAACAGACGCTAAAGGCCAGCCAGTTAATTGCTTATTAATTGAAGAAACTTGCGATATAGCAAGAGAACTATATTTAGGCGCAGTTGTTGATAGAGTAACGCAGCGTGTTGTCATAATGGCTTCAGTTGAAGGCGGCGTTGAGATTGAAACAGTTGCGGCTAAAACGCCAGAGAAAATTTTAAAAATAGTAGTAGATCCATTAGTAGGAGTTATGCCTTTTCAAGCACGTGCGGTAGGTTTTCAGCTTGATTTAAATGAAAAGCAGAT